>MDTB01208934.1_pt1 | contig 25862 bp, 22 predicted proteins | sample 811161 | NCBI WGS metagenome assembly MDTB01 (sample SAMN05326650, study PRJNA326480) | marine metagenome | isolation source: seawater | place: Mediterranean Sea | collected 2009
ATACAAAAAATGATAAAATTGATTTGATAGAGTCACATGAATTGATTCAAAAAATAGCAAATCAAGTAGAAGAAGTGGGATTAATTGAAAAAAGTAAATTATTAAATGGTAGTACGAATAAAGAGCCCTATGTGTATCCTTTATTATATACAGGATATCAGAGTGAATTGGCAACAACACGTGCAAAGATAGAACAGTATGAACAATTATATTCAATAGGTACTGGAGGAGATTATAATTATGCAGATAGTCAAATACTATTCCATAAAGCTTTTGACTTAGTATCAATTATAACTGGACAAGATTCATTTTATTCACAAACTATAAAAGAGATACCAAGAAATGATTTAAAAAAGACTATTTTAATAAATAAACATAAAATTGGTAAAAGTAGTAAACCTTTTATTATTGCTGAAGCTGGTCTTAATCATAATGGTAGTATAAAATTAGCTAAAGAGTTAATTGATCAAGCCAAATTGGCGAATTGTGATGCGATTAAATTCCAGACATACAAAATTAATAGTAGAATTTCTTCTAAAGTAAAAGCAGCTAATTATTCTGAAATAATTACAGGAATTGAAGAAACGCCTAGTGAAATGTTTAATAGACTAGCATTATCATTTGAACAGCAAGAAGAATTATTCGTTTATGCTAAAACAATTGATTTATTAATGTTCTCAACACCTTTTGATTTTGAATCCGTTGATTTTTTAGAAAAAATGAATGTTCCTTTATATAAAATCTCTTCAATGGATTTAGTAAATCTACCTTTAATTGAGTATGTAGCCTCAACCGGTAAGCCATTAATTTTATCAACAGGTATGTCAACTTTAGGGCAAATTGAAGAAGCTATTGAAACATTCTCAAAGCAAGGTAATACAAAGCTTGCTTTATTACATTGTAATTCTTCATATCCAGCTGCACCAGAAGAAATGAATCTAAAAGTAATAAATAATTTGAAAAAATTATATAATATACCTGTTGGATTATCTGATCACACTTTTGGTCTTTTTGTTTCACAAACGGCCATTACATTAGGGGCAGATATCATTGAGCGTCATTTTACATTGGATCGAACTTTTGATGGTCCTGATCATATTCTGTCATCTGAACCAAATGAAATGAGAGATTTAGTATCAATCGCAAGTAAAATTCCGAAAATATTAGGAGATGGAATAAAAAGGATAAAGCCTAATGAATATGATACTATTAATAAACAAAGAAAATGTTTATATGCGTCACGACTAATAAAAAAAGGTGAAATTATAAATAGAGAAATGATTTCAATAAAAGGTCCAGGTGGAGGGTTGTTGCCTAGATACTTAGAAATAGTACTGGGTAGAGTTGCAAAGAGTGATATTTTATCCGATTATCCCATTACTTGGGATGTAATATGAAAATGGAAAACTAGTCTATTAATTTATCTATAAAATATATCGAAAAATAGTTTGCCTAATAATTTTGAAAATATTCGTTTTCTTGATAATTGGCTAGATAATGCAAAAGTAATTGCAAAAAATCTATCAAAAAAATCAAAAAATGAAAAGTTGTTAAGTGTTTTTACCATCTCTTCTACCGTAAAAAATACTTCTGATAATATGCCATATTTAACACCAATTAGATCTACAATTCATGGTAATATAGGAGGTGCTGTTGTTTTTTCGCAATTTCAAGCATCTTTGTTATGCAAAATTATAGATGGGATAGTAGATTTGATTTTAGTTGATGCAGAAAAGAAAATAGGCATCACATTAGGACTTGATGAAAATGCTATTAGCTATTTTAAACTAAAAGGAGTTGAAGTAAATACCAAATCTAGAGTGCCAGTCGAAATGGGAAATCTTAGTTCTACATGTTCCTTTTTAATTGAGAAGAGTGTATTTCATGAGTATAAGCCAAATGATGTAACCGTTGAAGCAGTTTGGTATTTTTTATCTAATAAGTTTAAAGTTTTAAGTTCCAAAAAAATTGTAATTATTGGTGGTGGAAATATTGGTTTTAAATTGGCTCTAAAGTTGGTTGAAAGTGGATGCACTGTTGAATTAGTTCGTCGTGATATGGAGAAGGGTACTGCGATGGCAAAAACTATTGATATTATTAAACCTAAGACGACTATAGCCACAGTTCATTATAGTCATGATCCACTCCAAGCTGCATTGTTTTCTGATGTATTGATTGGTTGCACTAATGGTGTTTCTGCAATTAAATGGGAAATGATACAATCAATGAATAAAAATGGAATTATTCTTGATGTAGGAAAGGGAAGTATATCAAAAAATGTAGCATCGTTAGCGATGGAAAACTCAATACCGATTTATCGATGTGATATTTCTGCTGCAATTGATGGATTAATAAGTACTGTAATTAGAAATAAAGAAGTTTTTGAAAATGAACTTGGTAGAAAAGAAATAATGAATGGAATAAATATTATTTCTGGTGGGCAATTTGGCATGGATGGTGATATTGTTGTTGATAATTACAAGAATCCAAAAAATATAATAGGTGTTGCGAATGGTGCTGGAGATATAAAATTCAAAACTACTAAAGAAGATGATATTATTATAAATAAAGTAAAGTCTTTTATTGATAAAGATGTCGAAAAGTAAAAACCTTTGGAATAAAGCTAAGAAAATAATTCCAGGTGGAAATGGATTATTGTCAAAAAGGCCGGAAAGATATGCCCCGGATATTTGGCCAACTTATTATTCTAAAGCTAAAGGATGTGAGATTTGGGATCTTAATAATAATCATTATTATGATATGACACAAATGGGTGTAGGTTCATCAATATTAGGATATTGTAATACTGAAGTTGATAGCCATATAAAGAAAATAATTAATAGATGTATTAATACAACCTTGAATGCACCTGAAGAAGTATATTTGGCTGAAGAGTTGATAAAATATAACCCTAATTATCAGAGTGTAAAATTTGCACGGACTGGTGGTGAGGCAATGTCTATAGCTGTAAGAATATCTAGGGCATATACTAAAAAAGATAAAGTAGCATTTAGTGGGTATCATGGTTGGAGTGACTGGTATTTAGCAACAAATTTGAATGGAGAAAATCAATTGAAGGATCATCTCCTACCTGGGTTGTCTCCTTTAGGTGTTCCAAAAGGTTTAAAAGGTACTGCAATTCCGTTTAAGTATAATGATATTAATGATTTCAATAGGATTATAAGGGAAAATCCTGATATAGGGACTATTATTATTGAGGGTGCACGTTATGAGCTACCTAGTGAGACATTTCTGAAAGAAATAATATATGCAGCAAAGAATAAAGATATTGTTTTAATTTGTGATGAAATAACATCTGGTTGGCGATTAACAGATGGAGGTGTGTATAAGACAAATAATTTTAATCCAGATATTGTTGTTTATGGTAAAGCCATGGGCAATGGATACGCAATTTCTGCGATAGTGGGGAAGGAAAATATAATGGACCTTGCTCAGGATACATTTATTAGTAGTACTTTTTGGACAGAAAGAATTGGGTTTGTAGCAGCACTAAAAACGATAGAAATAATCGTTAGAGAAAAAGTTTGGGAACATTTAATTCATATTGGGACACTAATTGGTGATGGATGGTATGAGCTTTCAATTAAGCATGATATAAAAATAATAATAGGGAAAATGAAACCATTGATTAATATGCAATTTCAATATGGAGCACAAAATGCAGCGATTCAAACATTGTTTACACAGGAAATGCTTAAAAGAGGTTATTTAGCATCTACAAGTGTCTATGTTTCTTATGCACATAATGAAAAAATAATAGAAAATTATCTTAGAGGTGTGGATAAAGTTTTTCAAATTATTTCCAAAGCAATAATAGAAAATAAAGTTAATGATTTACTTGAGACAAGAGTACAAGAACAAGAATTTCAAAGACTGACGTAGTTTAATATGGCATCTGTTATTGCAATTATACAAGCGCGTATGGCATCTACTAGGCTTCCAGGAAAAGTGTTAATTGAAATAGATAATAGACCACTGCTAGAAACAATGGTATCTAGAGTGAAAAAGTCTAAGAAAATCGATAAAATAATTATAGCTACATCTGAATCGGCAAATGATAATGTGATTATAGAATTTTGTAAAAAAAATAAATATAATTATTATGTTGGTTCAGAATTAGATGTTTTATCAAGATATTATTACTGTGCTATAAAGAATAATGCAGATACCATTGTAAGACTTACTGCAGATTGTCCTTTGATTGATCCTTATATTATAGATAAGGTTATTAATTTATATGAAGAAGATGGCTATGATTATGCGTCAAATACTGTTCCATTTCAAAATAGTAAATACCCAGATGGAAGTGATGTAGAAGTATTTAGTCTTGATGCATTAAAAAAAGCATATCGAGAAGTAACTAATGATGCAGATCGTGAACATGTTACATTTTATTTTTGGAAGTACAATAATTTTTTCAGAACAATACAGCTTAGTAACAAAGAAAATTGGTCAGAATTTCGTATAACGATTGATTATCCAGAAGATTTGGAAGTGATTAAGTTTATATTAAAAGAAATTAAAAACAGAAAAATTTTTGGAACCCTCGAAGAAATTATGTTGATGTTAAAAGAAAATCCACACATAGCTAATATTAATTCTAAATATTATTATGGAATAGGATGGGAAAAGAATTCTTAATAATAATTTATTATTTTATTTGTAGTGGTTGATATAGAGAAAAAATGGGATTTGGTAATAACGCCAAATCGTCGTTGGTTAGAATTAAACTTTTCTGAAATATATGAATATAGAGATTTGATTTGGTTATTTGTTAAAAGAGATTTCACTACATTTTATAAACAAACAATCCTTGGACCTCTATGGTTTTTTATTCAGCCATTAATCTCTACAATAGTATTTACTATTATTTTTAATAAAATTGGTAATATATCTACTAATGAAGTACCACCTGTATTATTTTATATGTCAGGAATTATCGCATGGAACTATTTCTCTACTTGTCTTTCCTCTACGGCTTCTACTTTTCTAGATAATGTAGGGATATTTGGGAAAGTATATTTCCCAAGAATAGTTATACCACTTTCAAAAGTAATTTCTGGTTTAGCTAAATTTTTTGTTCAAATGATAATGTTTTTTGGTTTTTATATATATTATTATTTAAAAGGTAATAACAATATCGATCCTTCTTTAAATACACTAATTCTAATCCCAATTATGATATTGCAAATGGCGGTACTTGGACAAGGTATTGGAATGGTGATATCATCCTTAACAACAAAATATCGTGATTTAAGCTTTTTAGTAACTTTCGGAACACAATTATTAATGTATGCATCGCCTATTGTGTATCCCTTATCTATTGTACCAGAAAACTATAAAAAGATTATACTTGCTAATCCCATGACTCCCATTATCGAAGGTTTTCGACAGGCATTTATTGGCAAAGGGAGTTTGGAATTTAATATGTTATTATATTCAATTTTTTTCTCAATAATAGTCTTTTTAGTTGGATTAATAATATTTAATAGAGTAGAAAAAACATTTATAGATACAATATGAGTAATCTTAGCATTGAGATAAAAAATTTATCAAAACAATATCGAACTGGAATTATTTCTACTGGTACTTTATCTCAGGATTTGAAATCTTATTGGGCAAAATACAGAGGTATTGTTGATCCAAATAAAAAGATTAATGAAAATAATAGTGAATCTTTTATAGAAAATAAAAATCAATACATATGGGCTTTAAAAAATATTGATTTAGAAGTAAATCATGGTGAAATAATTGGTATAATAGGAAAAAATGGCGCAGGTAAATCAACACTTTTAAAAATTTTATCTAGGATTACATCACCTACAACTGGTATAGTCAAAATGAAAGGAAGAGTAGCCTCTATGCTTGAAGTAGGAACTGGTTTTCATCAAGAGCTAACCGGCAGAGAAAATATATTTTTAAATGGTGCAATTTTGGGAATGTCTAAAAATGAGATAAAATCAAAGATTGAGGAAATAATTGATTTTTCAGGAATAGAAAATTATATTGATACACCAGTAAAAAGATACTCTAGTGGAATGACGGTTAGACTTGCTTTTTCAGTAGCAGCACATCTTGATGTAGAAATTCTTTTAGTTGATGAAGTGCTTGCAGTTGGGGATATTGAATTTCAAAACAAATGTTTAAATAAAATTAATAATATTACACAAACTGGAAGAACAGTGATTATTGTTAGTCACAATCTAGGATCTATTAATAGGCTTTGTAATAAAGGTTTATTATTGAATAAAGGTAGGATTCAATTTGTTGGAGATATTGATAAAACTATTAATTGTTATTTAGAAAAACATAAATCAGATAATGCAATTATAGATTATTCAGCTGATAAAAATAAGACAATACAAATAAGAAAAATTTCTTTATTAGATAAGAATAATAATCCTTCTCTTGAAATTGATAGGATGAAAAAATTTATGATTGTTGTTCATTATGAATTAAACATTGATACTACAGGTTTCTATATTGCGGTCATGATAGACAAATTGGATAGGACTCCAATATGCCATACTATTGATAGTGATTATTTGAACAATAACTCAGATAAAAAAATAATAGGGTTATATGAATCTATGGTTGAAATACCCGGAGGTATATTAAATGCAGGCTCTTATAATTTACGAGTTAGTATTACCAAAAAAAATGCAGCCCCTTTTGATTATAAAGAACCATTTAATTTTGATTTATTGGATTTTGGTACTTTTGCAAGCATTGCTGGTAAAAATGGTGGGCAAAGATTAGGAGTAATCGCACCTGAATTAATTTGGAAAACTAATAGGATAGAAAATAACAAATGAAAAAAGTGTTAATAACTGGAGCATGTGGGTTTATTGGTTCACATTTAACTGAGATTTGTGTAAAAAAAGGATTTGATGTTGTTGCTTTTGATCGATATAACTCTAATAATTCTTGGGGATGGTTAGAAAAATCAAAGATTAAAAATGAAATACAAGTTGTACTAGGAGATATACGTGATTATGATTCAGTTCTAACCTCAATGAAGGATTGTAATATTGTTTTCCATTTGGCTGCATTAATTGGGATACCATATTCATATATATCACCATTGGCATATTTAAAAACAAATATCGAAGGAACATATAATATACTTGAAAACGCACGGAATTTAAATATTGAGCAAACATTAATTTGTTCAACAAGTGAAGTGTATGGAAGTGCTCAATATTGTCCAATTGACGAGTTACATCCTTTGAATGCTCAATCACCTTATTCAGCCTCAAAAATCGGAGCTGATAATCTTGCATTAAGCTATTTTAAATCATTTGATTTACCATTAAAAATAGTTAGACCATTTAATACTTATGGCCCACGTCAATCTGCGAGAGCAATTATTCCTACAGTGATAGGGCAATTGTTAAATAACAATGAAATAATCGAATTGGGGAATATATATCCTGAAAGAGATTTTAATTATGTTTTGGATACATGTGAGGCCTTTATTGATATTTTTAAAACAAATTCACTATTTGGTGAAGTAACTAATATAGGAACCAATAAAAGTATTTCAATAGAAAATCTAGTAAGATTAATTGCTGAAATCATGAATACAAACTATAAAATAGAAGAATTACCAGAGCGAACTCGCAACAATTTAAGTGAAGTGGATAAACTTATATGTGACAACTCAAAAATCGTAACAAAGACTAAATGGACTCCGAAAACTTCTTTGGAGGAAGGTATAAGCAATGTTATTCAATGGATGAAAAAAACGAATAATAATTTTTATAAGCATGGTATTTATAATGTTTAAAATTCCGCTTTATGAACCTTATCTTAACGGGAATGAATGGAACTATATTAAAGAATGTCTAGATACAAACTGGGTATCTTCGTCTGGGTCTTATGTAGAAAAATTTGAACAAGAAATAATAAAATTTACAGGTTCAAAGTATGCAGTATCCTGTATCAACGGTACTGCCGCTTTGCAAATAGCATTAAAAATTGCAGGTGTTTTGCCAGGAGATGAAGTACTTGTACCGACATTAACTTTTATTGCTCCTGTTAATGCTGTATCATACAATGGAGCGATACCAGTTTTCTTTGATTCAGATAATTATTTTAATATTGATTCAAAAAATATTAATTCTTTTATTTATAATCATACAAAAATGATAGATGGGTATACATACAATAAATATACCAAAAGGAGAATAACTGCAATTATACCAGTACATATATGGGGAAATTCTTGTTGTATGGAACCAATAAGGGATATATGTGAAAAAAGAAATATTAAAATAATAGAAGATGCAAGTGAAAGTTTAGGTACATTTTATCATTCAGGAGATATAGTTGAAAAACATACAGGTACAATTGGAAATTTGGGTTGTATCTCATTCAATGGTAACAAGATTATTACTGCTGGCGGAGGAGGGATGATTTTAACCGATTCTAAAAAAATTGCAAAAAAGGCTAAGTATTTGACAACTCAAGCAAAAGATGATTCCCTAAAATACATACATAATGAGATAGGTTATAATTATCGTTTAACAAATATTCAAGCTGCACTAGGTTTAGCACAATTAGAGCAATTACCAACCTTTCTTGATAAAAAAAAGAAAATACATATAGAATATCAAAAAATAATAGAAACAATTGAGGGACTAGAAATTCTTAAATCTCCAAAATATTCAATTAGTAATTTTTGGTTAAATATTTTAAGGATAGATAAAAAGTATTTTAAAAAAAATATTAATCAAATAGTAAAGCTTATGGAAAAGAAAAATATAGAATTGAGGTATGTCTGGAAACTTAATCATTTACAAAAACCATATGGTCATTGTCAATCATATGAGATAGCTAATGCGATAGAAATATCAAATAATTCGTTGTGCTTACCTAGCAGTGTTTCATTGGAATCTTCAAGTATTTATAAAATCGCAGAAATACTTGGTAATATCTAGGTATAAATGAAACAAATAATTATAAAAAGTAATTATACTATTTATGAATCAATGCAAAGATTAAACAGTACTTCAGAAAAATGTCTTATAGTAGTAGATGATAATAATACATTGTTAGGTACATTGACCGATGGTGATATAAGAAGAGCTATTTTTAAAGGAAAAAAATTTACAAAAAAAATATCCTCCATTTTTAATCAAAAACCAATATGCCTTTTTATAAAAGATTACAACAAAAAAATAGTCAAAGAATTATTTATAAAAAATGGGATTGATCTTATTCCCATTGTCGATTATGATAAACAAGTTATAGATTATGTAACATGGGGAAAATTAGGATTAAAAAAAAATAGGGATCTATCAATCTTTTTAAATATTCCTTTAGTTATTATGGCGGGAGGTAAAGGAAAACGCCTGGATCCATTTACTAAAATTTTACCTAAACCTCTAATTCCTATTAATGATAAACCAATAATAGACCATATTATTGAAAAATTTCTTGAATTTGGATTTCATAATATGTTTATAATGTCAAATTATAAGAGTAAAATTCTTTCTGCATTTTTTGAGGAAAAAGAAGCAAAATATAATGTAACTATAATTAAAGAAAATATTCCATTAGGAACAGTAGGAAGTCTTTTATTATTAAAAGATAAATTAGAGACTCCAGTATTTGTTACAAATTGTGATACATTAATAAATACCGATTATTCTGATGTTTATAAATTCCATCAAAAAAATGCATATGAACTAACAATTGTTGTTTGTGCAAAAGAACATTTTATACCATATGGAGTATGTACATTGAATAAAAATGGAAGTTTGCATGATATAAAAGAAAAACCTAGTTATGATTTATTAATTAATACTGGCTTTTATGTTATCAATCCATCAATTATACAATTAATACCAAAAAACAAAAAATTCCATTTTACTGATTTAATTGAAAAAAGTTTAAAATTAAAAAAAAATATTGGAGTTTTCCCTGTATATAATAAAGACTGGCTTGATATTGGACAATGGTCAGAATATCAAAAGGCTGAGGATTTTATTTCTTCACAATGAGTTTATGTGTTTTTAAACTATTAAAGACTAATTATTAATAACGTGGCTAAAAACTATATTATTGTAGGTTCAGGTTTTAGAGGCTTTTGTGATGCTCTAGAATTGTCAAAAAACCCGAAGAATAATGTTCACATAATTGAATCTAGTAAATATTTTGGAGGAATCACGAATTCAATTTTTACAAAAGGATTTTTCGTAGATAAAGGGGTCCATCATTTCGATTCAATACCTCAAGAATTATCTAACACTATCGATGAAATAATGGATGGTAAAACAAGTGATATTGGTTTTAATTCCTTAAGTGCATTTAATGGAGCAATAACTAAAGATTATGGCCTCCCTGACTTATCCTCATTAGATAGTAAAACAAAAAATAAAATAAAAAATGAGCTTTTGGATATTGCTAGAAATAAGAATGATAAAGAAAGCAATCCTCCAGAACTTTCAAATTATATTCTGAATAGATTTGGTAATACAGCTGGAAAGATATTTAATAATATCTTTAATAGAGTATATAGTATCAATCCTAAATATGTATCCTCAACAAGTATTTCAGTAACATCCTTGCATAGATTAAAGTTTTTGAGCGATAAGGAAATGATGGAACTAAAAAAAGATCCAATCTTAGATAAGATATTAGCTGCTCGTAGAAAAAGCATGGGTAAGCTAAATGACCTTGTTTCTATTTATCCACAGAATGGTAAAGCAATGAGAGGTTGGTGCGATCAGTCATATAACTGGTTAACTACTAAGGGTGTTAAAATATCATTAGGAGAAAAAATCAACTCAATAAAAACTAGTTCATTAGGTGTTGAAGTAATTACTGATTCAGAAAAATTTAAAGCTGATAAATTAATATGGGCTAATGAGGAAATATCTTCTTTGTCTAATGTCCTTTCTATAAAAAGTAAAATAAAAGATTACCAATATGGTACACCAATGATATTTGTTGTTTTAATTACACAGGATGAAAAAATAAATGATTTTACATATTTACAAAATTTCTCATTAAATAATTATACTTATAGAACGTCTGCAGCTGGACCAATTAGTAGACAAAAAAATAAAGATGGTCTATCATTCATTACATCGGAATGTCCAGCTAAAATGAATTCCAATTTCTGGAATAACCCTGAACTATTTATCAGAGATATATGGAACGAGTGTATATATCTCGGTGCGGTGAAAGATGATGCTCAACTAATTGATTATCAAGCTATTCGTATACCTTCTACTTTTAAACCCAAATTAGTTGGATATAAAGAGCATTTTGATGATTTAATTCACCAAATCAAAAAAAAGACCGATAGAATATATATACATAATGTTGATTCTTTTTTTCGTAGAGAAATATATTTAGAATCTTTGGGTTTAGCTGAGCAATTAGATTAAACATTGTATAAAGAAAACAAATATTTAAAAATTTGGGATAAAACATTTCAAAAAAGGAATTGGGGTAAGTATCCTCCTGAACATCTTATTCGTTTTATATTTAAAAATTTTAAATATTCAAATCAACAAGAAATAAAAATATTAGACTTAGGATGTGGTCCTGGAGCGAATCTATGGTTTTTAAAAAGAGAAGGGTTTAATGTTAGTGGCATAGATAGTTCATCGACAGCCATCGAATTATCTAGAAAACGACTATCAAAAATAAAAACATTTCAAGATGTAGATTATGATTTAAAAATAGGTGATTTCCAATCTTTACCTTGGAAGAACAATTATTTTGACCTTGTTATTGATATATCTGCACTTTATGCTAATACAAAAGAAGTAATAGATAAAACGGTTAATGAAGTATATCGGGTTCTTAAACCTCAGGGCCATTTATATACAAAGCTTTGGGGTACGAAATCAGAGGGATTTGGTTTAGGGGAAAAAATAAGTTCACATACATTTAACAAAATTAATAAAGGGATATTTGTTGATATGGGTTTAACCACCTTTTTTGATTTAGAAAATATAATTAAAGTTTTCCATATGTTCGATTGCCAAAATATTGATCAAATACTTCGATATAACGGGATAAGAAAAAAAATACTTACCGAGGAATTTCACTGTCATTTCCAAAAAGAAAAATAAACAAAAAAAAATTTATTTTTTCACATTGAGTCGTTCAGATTATTATAGTCTGAAGCCAATAATGAAAGCATCACTGAATGATATAGATTTTGAAATAAAGATTTTTGTTGGTGGCGCTCATTTACTAAAACGTTTTGGTAAAACCATTGATGCAATAAAATCTGATGGGTTTACTAATATTAGTACTATAGCTTATTTAAAAGAAGATGATGACACATCTTCTGATTTTGCACATTCATATTATAGGGCAGTAAAACAGTTTGTGGATGTACTGGATGATAATCAACCTGATTTTGTTTTTATACTTGGTGATAGATGGGAAATGTTAGCACTGGCTACTTCAGCATCATTATTAGGGATTCCAATTGCACATCATTCAGGCGGAGATGTCACCCAGGGATCATCCGATAATCAGATAAGATTTTCTATAACATCATTAGCGCATCTTCATTTTGTATCTTTACCAATTCATAAGAGAAGATTACTTAAAATGGGTGAAGAAAACTGGAGAATATTTGTTACTGGAGAACCTGCATTATGTAATAATAAAAATATAAAAATTGATGGTGAAAAATTGTTAAAAAAATTAGATATAAAGATTGATGAAAATTTTGTTTTAGCTACTTATCATCCTACAACCTATGAAAAATATAACTTTGAAGATCAAGTGGCTCTATTCATTGCTGGTCTTGATTATATTAAAGAAACAATTATTTTAACAATACCTAATCCAGATCCTGGATGTGAATCAATAATTTCTAAACTAATAAAGTATGCTGCAAAAAAAGCAAACGTAAAAATAATAAAAAATTTAGGATCAACCTTGTTTAATGCAGCTATGGATCGAGCAAGTTTTATGATTGGAAATTCATCTAGCGGCTTATTAGAAGCTCCTAGTTTTAAATTGCCTGTTATAAATGTTGGACCAAGACAAGATGGTAGATTAAAATTGTCGAATGTAATAGATGTTCCATTAGATATTAATCAAATAAAGGCAGCTATTAATATGATAGCAACTGATAGTTATAAAAAATCTCTACAAGATATTTCAAATCCATATGTTTTAGATGATACTATTGAAAAGATTTTATCTGGATTGAAAATAAATAAAAATAAATCTGAACTCCTAAGTAAAACTTATGTAGATAGAATTAATTAAATGAGTGAGAACTTTATAATGGCGTCTAATTCTAAAGAGTGGAACATAGCTTTGAATCCGTTTTCAAATGTAGATGTTTGTTTTTCACCAGAGTATCACCAAGTCTATAGCAAATTGAAAAAAGAATCTGAAGCTATATTATGGAAATATAATGATGGTAAAAATTATTTTGTCTATCCATTTATAAAAACTCCTGTAACTATTTCTAATCAAAAAAAAGTTATAATTACAAATTGGTTTGATATTAGTAGTGTTTATGGCTATACAGGACCATTATCTACAACAAATAATCCCGGTTTTTTAGATGATGCATGGTCTAGCTTTAATGATTTCGCAGAACAGGAAAGTATTATCTTAGAATTCATTAGGTTTAGTGTTTTTTCAAAAAGTGAAAGATTTGCACATAAATATACTAACTTAGAGTTCAACAGATTTGTAGCTACAACTAATTTAACTTTATTAAATGAAGAAATTTTTTCTCTATTAGGAAATAAAACTCGAAATATGATAAGAAAGGCAATTAAATGCGATTATATTTTTAAAGAATTAAACATAATAAAACATTTAAAGATTTTTGAAAAATTATATAATCAAACAATGTTAAGAAACAATGCATTACCAAAATATCGATATGATAAAGATTATTTTTTAGATTTACTAAAATTTCCAAAAGATCAAATAAAATTATATGGTATCTTGAAAAATGATATTCTTGTTTCAGCATGTATAATTTTATTAAACGAAAAGTCTTCATTATATCATTTAAGTGCAAGTCTAAATAGTTCTTCTAGTTTTGGGATTGGTAATCTTCTTTTGTATAAAGCAACTAAAAGCTTAAAAAAAACAGGTGTTGAGTTTCTGACATTAGGAGGTGGAAGGACCACTTTAATTGATGATAATTTATTCAGATTTAAAAAAAGTAATTCTACACATATAGATAAATATTTAATTGGGAAAAGAATTATTAATAAAAAAGCATATAATGAAGTACATAGAAGTTTTTATAGTTTAAATAAAAGTAACAATCGTGACGAAAAGCTGATTTTCTATAGATAATGAATTTTGTCAATAAAAATTTCGATTTCTCAGCTAAAAATAAATGTATTATTATTGGTGAGATTGGTGTAAATCATAATAATAGTCAGGATATTCTTTTTAAATTAATTGATGAAGGAATCTCTGCAGGAATTGATATAATTAAGTTTCAAATATTTAATGCTAGTCTTGAAATATCAAAGAATGCGAGACTTGCTGATTATCAAGTCAATTCAGGTTATAAGAATAATCAACTTGATATGGTTAAAGAACTTCAATTACCAAAAGAAATTCTAATCAAAGCTATTAAATATTGTAAAACAAAAAATATCGGAATCTTATGCACTCCATTCGAACATGATAGTGTTGATTTTATGTATGATGAGTTGGATTTGAAAACTGCAAAGATTGCTTCTTCTGAGGTTACTAACAAACCATTAATAAAGTATATGGCGAAAAAGTTTGATTCGTTAATCTTATCAACAGGTGCAAGTTCACTGGGTGAAATAGAAGATTCAGTAAGATGGATAAAGCAGTCTTCTAAATTTGATAATAATGATTTAGCATTATTACATTGTACCTCACAATATCCTGCGCCTCTAGAAGATGTAAATCTGAATGCACTTTTATCAATGAAAAAACATTTTAACTATCCTATTGGATATTCTGACCATACCGAAGGTATTGAGATTGCATTAGGCGCAGCAACCCTAGGTGCGGTTATAATAGAAAAACATTTTACTCTTGATAAATCAATGCATGGCCCAGATCATAAAGCTTCTGTTAATATTTCTGAGCTTGCAAAATTGGTTGAAGGTGTAAAGAAAATATCTAAAAGTCTTGGTAATGGTAGAAAAGTTATTTCAGAATCTGAATTAGAGATTTTACCAAAAATAAGGAAAAGTTTATATTGCCATGCAAAGAATATAGAACCCGGAACAAAAATCACTTCTGATATGATTGAAAAACGAATTATTGGAATAAAACGACCGTACAACTCTGAGGCTTACCAACCTAGTCAGTTTGATAAAATAATTGGTAAAACATTAAAAACAAAAAAAAATTATGATGATCCACTTTTGTATATTGATTTTGAATAATTATAATTAGATAGGATAAACATTATAAATAATAATCATATACTAATAGTAAGTTATGGGAATATTGCAAAAAGACATTTAATTAATGTAAGAAGTTTAATGCCGAATGCAATAATAGCAATCTATCGTCAAAAAAATACTCTAAAGCGTAAGATACCTAATGAAGCTAATTTTATATTTTTTTCACTAGAAGAAGCTTTAGCATTTAAACCTCGTTTAACAATCATTTCATCTCCTGCGACAGAGCATGTTAAAAATGCAAAACAATTCCTAGCAATTGATTCGCATTTGTTTGTTGAAAAACCTATTTCAAATAGCCTCAATGGAGTAGAATTATTGATTGAAAGGGTAAATCAAAGCACATTGTTTTCTATGGTTGGTTATGTCCTTCGATTTCTTCCATTGTTGAATAATATCAAAAACCTAATAGAACAAAATATTATAGGGGATATAAAAACTGCTCTCATACAAGTTGGTCAATATCTACCTGATTGGAGACCACAGGACGATTATAGGTTAGGTGTTAGTTCAAATGATGACCTTGGTGGTGGTGTTTTACTAGAGCTAAGTCATGAATTAGATTACGTCATATGGTTATTTGGAAATCCAGATGAATTATTTTGCACCAAAGCAAGAATTAGTGATTTGGAAATCAATGTAGAAGATCATGCTATTTTGATATTAGAATATCATAAAAATGTGCAAAGAAAAAATATTACTATTCATTTAGATTTTTTACAAAGGATTCCTAATAGATCTATACAAATCGTGGGAACTACTGGTACTTTAAAAGCTAATCTCTTAACTGAAGAATTAAAATTATTTACGCCAAAATACCCCAATGGAAAAGAAATCAAAACCCAAAAAGTGAAAAATAATAATGAGATATATTTAAGACAGTTTGATTTCCTTTTTTCAAGATGTTTTAAAAAATATAAAGAACATTATAATAAAACAAAAAAAATAGAGGAATGGGCAAATATAGAAAGTTCAAAAAATATTATAAAACTTATTGACATTGCTAATCAATCAAATAGAAAACGTCAAAAAATTAAACTTTCTAAACAAGAAATATGAAATATACTGCATTTATTTTTGCTAGAGGAGAATCTAAGGGAATTAAAAATAAAAATATTCGTAAAATAGGAGGTATTCCATTAATTATTAATGCAATTAATTGCGCATATGATTCAAAATATATTAATCGTGTAATTGTTTCAACAGATTCTGCTAAAATAGCAAAGCTATCTATTGATAATGGCGCAGAAATAATTTCAAGGCCAAAGAACTTAGCTAGAGATGATACTCCTGAGCTATTAGCGTGGCAACATGCTATAAAAGCACATCATAAAAATTTTTCTACAAATAAGTCTCCATTTATTTCAATTCCTACAACTTCTCCATTACGATTACCATGCGATATTGATAATGCTATTAATAAATTTAATAAGAGTAATTACGATCTGATTTTAGGAGTTTCTCCTTCAAAGAAATCTCCTTTATTTAATATGGTTTATTTAACAAAAAATAATCACTTATCGTTATTTAATGAAGGGAAAAATATTTTTCGTAGACAAGATTCACCGTTATTTTTTGATATTACAACTTCAGTATACGTTGCTTCTGTTGAATACTTAATGAAATGTGATAGTATATTAGAAGGTAAAGTCGGTCATGTTATAGTTCCTCAAGATAGAGCTATTGATATAGATGATTATTATGATTTACATATAGCTAATTTATTATACGAAAATAAATTTTCTAAAAAATAGAAACAAATAATTTAATTTGATAGGGTTCAGCAAATTAAAAAAATAATATTTATTCCAAGCTATCATCAATCGCTGAAAGCCTATATTCCTATTATTGATAGAATAAAATGTAATTATACATGTATAGTATTAATTCGAAATGATATTAATAAAAGTATAAAAATTTGTAATGAATACAAAATCAAATACATTTTAAATAATATTCAACATAATAATCCTAGACTACCTTTTAAAGGTTCTAGTATGAAAAAGACTAATAATTATATAGGTAGATTGAAAAAACGCATTAACAATCTTCCTGTTATTGGACGTATTTATGAGGTTCTCTTTCAAATAAAAAAACAGATTAAAATACAAAGATTACGCTATGGGTCAGATTTAAAAACATTAAGAAAACAAAATCCCTCACTTATTATTGTCATAAATGACCATAAAGAATTAATGATGATAAATATTGCAAAAAAATTACAAATCCCTAACCTAACCTTAGGTTGGTCAAGTTCTCAACCACCAGAGCATTTTGCAAAAAAATATAAAAAATTATTTACTAATAATATATTTTTTCTATTTTTATTGAAAGCTATAGTTCCTAAAAGTATATATTTTTATAAAGGAAATTATGTTTCAGTGATAGATCCAATAATTTCTTTATCATATTTAATAAATGGTATTCGTTTTAATACTCCTGGTAAAAAAGGGATGCTTACGGATTTTATAACGGCACCTTCTAATTATGAAAAATATAAAATGTTAAAATATGGATTACCATCATCAAAGATTAGAGTGAATGGTGATAATCAAAATGATAAATTGATGAATCATAGAAGTAATAATCAGGAAATTAGAGAAAAGTTAAAATCAAAGTTCAAAATAAATAAAAATGATTTGGTAGTTTTAATAGGCTTACCACCATTAAGCGATAATATATTATTAAGTGAAAAAGAATATCAGAGTAGTATAATTAGATTGTTAAAAGCTCTATTACCGTTGGGTAATAATGTAATATTTCTAAATAAAATTCATCCTAAAGATAATATTGTTGATTTTAAATTTATAAAATATATTTCAAATAAGATTAGGCTGATTGATGATTACCCTATAAGAGATGTATTATCCATCAGTAATCTATTCATTGTAAATATTTCATCTGCTATTATTGATGCAATCGCATTAGATATTCCTGTTATTACCTATAATTTAAAAGGTAATGAACTAATTGATTCAGAAATGTATTCTGCCTACCATATTGAAAAACTTGGAGTGCAGGTTTTTGATGATGATTCTCTATTACAAAAAGCTTATGAGCTTCTTTTTGATAAAAATATTATAAATAAAAGAATTGTGTATCAGAAAAATAATATAAAGCCATATGCTGTTTTAGATGGAAAATGTATTGATAGAAATATTGAAACGATTTATGATATCCTAAATAAAAAAGACAAAACTAATTCTGGGAGTAGTTATTTATGTTAAAAGATAAAGTAGTAGCAGTAATAGGGGGGATGGGAAACATTGGAAAAGCATTTTGTTATGCAATAATAAAGAATAGGGGTAAAGTAATTATTGGTGATGTTGAAAATAAAAAAACCAGAAATTTTGTGAATTCTATCGATTCAGGGAATGCATATTTTGTTGAGGTAGATATTACAAAGCGTGAACAAATTGATAATTATTTACAATCTGGTTTAAAAAAATATGGAAAAATTGATTGTGCAGTCAACTGTTCGTATCCAATGACTAAACAATGGGGCGCTAAGTTTGAAAAACTTCAACCGAATGATCTTAAAGATAATCTTTTTAATCAATTAGGGTCATCTATACTATTTTCTCAAGTCTTTATAAAATACTTTTTAAAAAATGGAGGAGGTAATTTAGTCCTCCTTTCTTCTATACATGGTTTATCCGCACCAAAATTTAATCATTATAAAGGAACTAATATGTCTTCACCAATTGAATATGGTGCGATTAAAGCAGGTATAATATCAATAACACGTTACTTAGCAAAATACTATAGTGGGGAAAACATACGTGTAAATTGTATAAGCCCAGGTGGTATACTAAACAATCAACCTCAACCTTTTTTATCTAGTTATAAAACTGACTGTACTTCAAAAGGAATGTTAGATGCGGATGATTTGTCTGGAACATTAATTTATTTATTATCTAATCAATCAAAATATTTGAATGGTCAGAACATAGTAGTGGATGATGGATGGATTTTATAGCCGGTTTTGATTTAAAAAGATGTATTTGATTCATCTAAATTAGGAATAATGGAAAATATACTTATCACAATTGATAATGGTTTTAGTGCAAGATATTTTTTAAGTACTAAATTGATACAAGAGCTAATTATAAAAATGAAAGGTAAATTGATAATAGCTACCCATAACAATAGTGAACTACAATATCTGGAGAAAGAATATAATAATAAAATAACGGTAATTAATTTTCCTGAAGAACCTTCATTACGTTTTAAAAGCACAATTCTTAATTATATTTCTATAATTAATGCTTTTGGGATGCCAAATGATAGTTGGGGTTCATCTACTTGGTTAAAAAATGAATTATATTTTAAAAAAAATAAAATAGGATATATTAATAGAATTTTCATAAAAAGCTTAATTAAAGTATATCAGAATTCAAATTTATTACGTTTGTTTATTAAGTCTATTCATTTGAAGTTATTACTATCTGATAGTTTTAAAATAATACTAGAAAAATATAAAATTAATCTTATCATTCTAGATGGTTTATCAGTTATTTCTTCCTTACATCCTTATTGGATAAAGGCATCAAAAGAATTAAATATAAAGTCTGTAACTATAATTACGAATTGGGATCATGCTTCCTCAAAAGGTTATGCTGGTTTAAATACTTCTTATTACTATGTATGGGGACAATCAATGGAAAAGGAATTAATTAAATTCCAAAATATTTCAAAGGATAAAATAAAAATTCTTGGATCATCCTTGTTTGATCTTTATTCAAAGTCTGGTTTTATTAAATCAAGTCTGCAAATAAAAAATAAGCAATTACCTGAAAAGTATATTCTTTTTATTACAAACTCACCAACCTATAATAATAATTTGAAAATAGTAAAATATTTAAGAGAGCAGATTGCTGATGAAATTATGCTGGTAATAAGACTTCATCCCTCGTTTTTATATGAATCTTATGATAATCGCTTAAAACAACATGTTAAGCTAAGTAAGAAATATAATAATTTAATCTATTCTTTTCCTTCTTTAGAGAATAATACAATGGCTACGAATATGAGTTTTAGTGAAATACAAAATTCGGCCTCTTTAATTGCTGGTGCACATATTATAATAAATTTAGGCTCCACATTAATTCTTGACAGTATAATATGTGGAAGATTTATAGTGAACATTATCTTTGATTGGAATAAAATAGATCAAAAATCTCCTTTAAGACCATCACTGTCACCATTTAGACACCATTTGTCCAGAGCTATAACTCATAATGATATTTATAATATTGAAGATAAAAATAAAATGATTTCCACAATATATAAGTTATACAAAAAACCAATTCAAAAATTTAAAAATCCATTAAAAAATAAAAACGTAGTTTTAGATGAGTGTGGATTAATTAATGGAAATGTGAATAGAAGGATTGTACAATCCTTATACAATATGAAATAGTCGATGGGTATGTGTATTGATAGAGCTAGTCAAAATAAGTATGGATTTTTAAGTCTAATAAGAGACCAGTTAGATTTACCAAAATGGCTTCCAATTGAAGCAGAATTCCAAATAGGATGGGAAATTGCATTAGATGAAATGAATAAAAGAAAATATAATCTTATTTGGAGTAGAAGAATTCAAAATCATTTTAGTAAATCAGGATTTAAAGCTCATATATTGGAAAATCCATTTATTTACTACAGAAATAAAAATAATATAAAACAAAACGAATCAGCAAGTGGGACAGTGGTTTTCCCATATCATTCAGATGAAGGATGGCTAGTTGATTTAGATATTAAAGATTTTTGCTCTAGATTAGAATCTCTTTCAAAAATTTTCAAACCGATTACGATATGTTTGCATTTTTTAGACTATATAAATGATGATGTAAGAAAAGCATATGAGGAATATTTTAATGTTGTTACAGCTGGAGATATATATGATAAAGCTTTTGTACAAAAATTTTATGGAATACTAAGTGAAAATAAATATTCAACTTCAAATGCAATAAGTACTTATACTTTTTATTCCATTAATATGGGTATTCCATTTTTTATTACTGAAGTACCATTTAAGACAATAAATAGGCAACAATCTAATATTGAAGGTGTTGGCTCAAAGAGAAAATTGTTAATATATCCTGAATATCAAAAAGCATTTCATCTATTTAATAGTCATGATAAAAATAAGATTACTCCTCAACAAATTGAATATGTCAAAGAAGAAATGGGTCTCTGCATAACAAATAATACAAATTTAATCAAACTTAATTTGTTTATTTTTGGAATAATAAAACTTTTAAAAACACAAATCAAAAAAAATATAAGAATAAAACAAATCAGATGAGTAAAATTTTAGTTACTGGTGGTGCAGGTTTTATAGGTAGTCATTTAGTAAAATATTTATTAAGTAAAAATAATGAAATCGTAGTCATAGATAATCTATCCCAAGGCAATAAGCTATCACAAAATATTGAAAACAATATTGAGTTTATTAATGGAGATATCCGCGATAAATACATAATTAATAAAATTGCAAAAAATTGTGAATGTATATACCATTTTGCTGCAAGGCTTGGTGTTGAAATAGTAGCTGAGAATCATAAAGAAACAATGGAAATAGAAACTATAGGTATGCAGAATATTGTTAATGCTGCAATAAAACATAATATAAAGAAAATAGTCTATGCTTCGACAAGTGGCGTATATGGTAAGTCTGCATTTGAGAAAAGCGTAGCGGAAAATTTCAGCGTAGATCCAAGAACTAGTTATGCAGTTGCAAAGCGATATAATGAAATATATCTAAAAGCTATTTGGGAACAGCATCAAATTAGTTCTATTGCAATAAGATATTTTAATGTTTATGGAATTAAACAAGATGAAAGGATGGTGATTCCTAGGTTTATATATCAAGCACAATCAAATCGACCAATAACTATTTATGGAGATGGTACTCAGACTAGAGATTTTACTTATATAGATGATACAATAAAAAGGACATATGATTTAGTTCAAAAAATTAAAAGTCAATCAGAAATATTTAATATTTGTGGTGATAATGAATACTCAATAAATGAGTTAGCATTAAAAATAAAAAGATTAACTAAAAGTCAATCAGAAATTATTACTATGCAAACTCCAAATGATAGAAATGAATTTGAAGTAAAGAGAAGAACTGGTAGCTCATCAAAGATAGAGAAGTATATTGGAAAGCATAGCCATGTATCATTGGATGAAGGTTTAGCTAGAATAATTAATTTTAAAAATCAGTATATATAGTTTGCATATTTTATTTTTAGAAAGCAATTACCCTTCCCTTGATGGAAATCGTGGTGGTGCTGGAACTTATGTCCAAATAGTTGGGATAGAATTAATAAAACGTGGACATAAGGTGTCAGTTATTAGAGGGTCAAATCATTATGCGATTGAAAATTTTTATATTGATCATGGTATAGAAGTTTACACGCAAAATATTAAATCAAAAATTTTATGGTACATATCAAACCTTCCAATTATCAACAACATTATTTTTCAGACTTTAGCATATTTTTATACAGGTATAAAAATTTATTCATTAATTAATAAAATCAACAAAAATTCTAAAATTGATTTAATAGAATATTCTTCTATTGGAGATTTTTGGCAGAGTATTTTTAAATCAATCCCATATTGTGTTCATTTACATGGTTCTAGTTATACAATTAATAAATTTTTAAATAAAAAATTGAATACTGGAGAAAGAATAATGAATTGTTTTGTCAGGCATTTTTATAAAAATGCTAAGGTTATAATTTCGCCTTCAAAATGGATGCTGTCAGAGGTCGAAAAAGAAAATAAAATTAATTTTACAAATAAAGTTGTTCTTAAATATCCAATTGATTATTTTAATGAAAAAATTCCCGAAAATAAAATAAATAGTAAGATAAAATTTTTTATGGCAGCAAGAGATGATTTAGCAAAAGGATGGAAAGAAGTTTGTAATGCCATAAATAATTTATCAGATGATTATATAGATAAATCAGAGTTTATATTTTTTGGATTAAGTGATAAAAACTATTTTAAAAATAAAAAAAATGTTATAGTTCATCAATTTTCTGAACGGTTAGTAATATTAGAAGAATTAAAAAAATCAAATGTTGCTTTAATACCTTCCTGGGTTGATAATTCTCCAAATACAGTTTATGAGGCAATGTTATATGGTAAGGCTGTTATAGCTTCTAAAATATCAGGAATTCCTGAATTAGTAATAAATAATAAAACAGGTCTGTTAATTAATCCATTTAATTCTATTGATTTTGTAAAATCTTTAGAGTTTATGATAGATAATCCAAATAAAATTGTAGAATATGGAAAGAATGGATATAATTATTTATATGATAAAGCTGAAATAAAAAGAAATGTTACTAAACGATTAAAATTTTGGATATCATAAAATTAATTTAAAATTATTTTAAAAGAAGGACATATTAGGAGAATAAAATTTGCCGTGGTCTGTAGATGGGCATTACCTGCACATAATGGTGGTATCCCTGTATATAATAGGAATCTAATCAATGCTCTTTCTAAAAAAATAGATTTTAGTATAGTATCTCATGCTAATAAAGTAAATAAAGATTATTATCGTTCGATAAATATACCATTTCATGAAATAAAATCTATTCATCCAAGGTGGGATAGATTATCTAAATTTAATTTCTTGAATAAATTAAATAAATACCTCGTTGATATCAAAACATCTAATAATATGGCGAAATCCTTAACTCATATTAAACCTCACATCGCAGAATTCATGGATATTCATAGTGAGAGTCTATTCTTTATAAAACAAAAGATAATTAACAAACTAAATACAAAAATTATAATTCGATCACACACTCCATGGGGATTGCTTAGAACAACATATAATAAAAAAGAACTAAATAAAGCAGATATGTGGCAAAGCTATGAAAATGAAAAATTTTGTTATGAAAATTGTGATGTTATAACAGTACCAAGTATTGATTTAAAAAATAAAATAAATAATATGTATGGAACATCTCATAATAAGATATATGTTTTACCTAATTTTGTAGATACAAACTTTTTTATTTCAGAAAAAACTAAAATAAGAAAGGAAAAAAAGGCAGTGACTCTTTTACACGTGGGGAGATTTCAAAGGGCAAAGGGAGTAGAAACACTTATAAAAGCATTTATTAATTTATCTCAGAAATCATATAATCTTGAATTAATAAATATAGGTGAACCAAGAGGAGATTCATATAATAAATGTGTTGATTGGCTAAAGAAGAAGAATCTTTTACATAAAGTTAAATTTAAAGGAATTATAAACAATGATGAATTACCAAAATATTATAATAAGTCTGACATTGTTATTGTACCTTCAGAAATATATGAATCATTTTCCTATACTGTAGCGCAGGGTATGGCTTGTTCTAAGCCTGTGGTTGCATCAAAAATAGGAGGTATCCCGGAAACTTTAAATCATGGTAATTGTGGCGTCTTATTTTCGCCTGGAGATGTAGAAGATTTATCTAATAAAATTGAGATTTTATATTTTAATTTGGATTTAAGAGATGACTTAGGGAAAAAAGCAAGAGATTATTGTGAATCCAAATTCTCTATAGAGTCACTCAAATCAAAATATTTCAAATTTTATGTTTCATTATTAAATAATGATTTAAAAAATTAAATAATTTTTTTATGTTATTGAGCTTTTGAAGAACAAAAGAATAAATAAAAATTGAATCGACCAGTAATCATTATTTCTCCTTTTCAATTTATCCTTCCGAGAGGAATAGAAAATTTTTCCTATAATCTGGCTAATCAATTAGCAAGAAAATATAAATTAATAATATATGCATGGAATACAGAACACCCAGTAAAAAAATGGAATAATTGGGATAAAAATATTATAATAAGGAAAGTTCCATATTCTAGATATTATCAAAGAGAAGTTGCTCAATTATTTTATTATTTATGGAGCATATATGATCGTCCAAAAACTATAATATGTAATTTCCTTTGGCATGGTGAAAACATAATATATAATTGTAATAGAGATATAATGATTTTCCATAATCCGATATCGCAAATACCTGCTAGGTATAACTTTACACTAAAACACCTAATAAATAACTCAAAAATTGTTTTTGATAGTAAGGGGAACCTTTCTGAATTCAGAAAGGTGCATAAGAGTTTCTATAATTGTAATATTATAAATACAGGTGTTGATTCAAAATATTTTAAATCTGAAAGGTGTGAAAAAACTAATAATTATTTGAACCTAATATCAATCAGTGCATTTGAGAAAAGAAAGGGGATAAGCTATTTAATTAAATCTATGCCAATTCTTATTGATAAGATACCAGAGATTCGATTAGTAATTATTGGATCTGGCGCAGAGAAAAACTATTATGAAGATTTAATTAATAAATTGAGAATTGAAAAATATGTAATGATTAAATCAGCTGTTGA
>MDTB01179355.1_pt1 | contig 25858 bp, 19 predicted proteins | sample 811161 | NCBI WGS metagenome assembly MDTB01 (sample SAMN05326650, study PRJNA326480) | marine metagenome | isolation source: seawater | place: Mediterranean Sea | collected 2009
CTTCTTTCGCATCAGTTCCATATCAATTCCCATTTTATTTTCTCCTATTTGTTGGGTAAAGTAAATCAAGCTTTCCTTGATCTCTATTGTGGCACACTCAACGTAGCTTGTCAAGTGTATTTTTGTATTGCGTTAGTGTGGGCAACGCAGAGCCCAAAGTCATCGTGTTCTGTTTCATAGATAGCATAAGAAATCTTGCGAAATGCGTTTCTAGGTTTTTCCTTAAGCATGTCGACTATTTTCTTATGTAATCCCCCTTCATTTTCTAATCTTTCTTCATTGATACATAGATAATAGCATACATCTCTCTCCATGTCAAGCTGATAAAGCCATTTTTCACTAAGATTTTTAGTATTTAAAATACCGTAGGTGCGAATGCGATTTATATCCATTGGTCTTGAGGTCATGCCAATTTCAGGCTCGGCATGCGTAAAGTAATTAATGTAGTGTACGGTGGAAAAAATTGATTCATTAATCCTATCATAATAAGTTTTAATCGGCAGATCTCCCAGCATTTTTTCAATCATAACATTCGACAAGGGTGTAAAAGATGATAGCAGTCCTGATCGTGCATATTCCTGTAGTACACTAAAGACCATACGATCTAATAGTTTTGGGATCCCAGTCATAAGTTCGCTATCTGGCTGGATATAAAATACGTCTATATTCTTTTCTTTAATCTGCTCAATGACCCCCAGGGAATAAACGGAACTAAATGATGAGCCCATTATAAAAAGCTGAATCCTATCATCAATGTCAGAAAAAAACTTGGATACGTTTGGTACGTTAGTTTCGTATTCTTCTACAGTTTTATGCTGTTTTAGTTTAAATTTATATTTTGAGTTTCGCTGAACTGAACTGTTTAGCATATAGACATTGTAGTTTTTTGTTTGTTTGAACTTTTCTGCAATTCTCGATGCTGCTGTACCTAAGCCTACGATGGAAATCATAACTTCAACTCATTCAAATTATAATAGTCTTTTCCTGCGCGTAAGTTAGCTAAGTATCCGTCTTCAAAAATATCACGGATGCCAATTACAATATCGCGATCCTCATCGGCATAGTCAATTACGATCTCATCGTGAACAACGTGAGAGATAAACGACTTTTTGCCCTCAAGCATTTGATCAACCAAAACCGCCTTTTCTAAAACTCGATCGGCAGTTGTGCTTTGGATTAGATAATTCAATGCTTTTCTCTGTTCCACTTTAATTTTACGCCCGTATGGTGTATGAATATAACCGTCTTTATAGTATTTGTCAAGAACTTTTTCACGATCATAATACTCTGAATCAATATCTTTTGATTCTGGATTATAAAGCCAAGCAAAAAAGTAAAGCTTTGCTTCTTCGCGGGTCATTTCCATATCTTTAATGATGTTCTGTACGTTCCATTCGTGAATGTCGTACTCAGGCTGATCTTGACCACATAGTTCCAGCAGTGTGCGAATTTCTGCACCATTATAATCAAGGCTCATCATCAAGTCATTGTGAGGCTTGATTATACGACGTAAATCTTTCTTTAACGTAAGCATAGGAAATGATTCTGGATATGTCGTTAGGCGCCCTGTGATTGTGCCAAACATATTATAGTCAATGCGATTATAGTTCTTCATCAGCTCTTGAATCTTTTGACGATTCATAGATGAATAGAACAAGTGCTTACAGTCCTCGCTATTGAGATTGAGCTTTTGGTAGCGAATCTTGTGAAGCAGCTTATATACCGCACTTAGATGCTCATAGTTGTCTGGTTTATCAAAGGTATCGAAGACGTGTTCTGTAATCTTGTTTTTGATCTCGCAGAACTGTGTAAGGAAATCATGAGGTATTAAATCAAACACACAGTGATCGGCCATGTTGACCTTCGCAATTGTGAAAGACTTAAGATATGCCTTCATTTTTCTTTGGGTGGCCTGAAGTTCATTACATAAATCTTCTGGGCAGCAATCGGCAATATTGCGCCCTCCAGCGCGTATCCAGGCATACTCCACTGCCGGGTCTGTGATGGAAGCGCTATATCGCCACGTCTTCGTTAGATTTTTAGGAAAATCGTCAAACGACAGCTTGCCGTCTGCGTAGATTCCAATACATTCTGACTTATCGTCAAGTGCTTGGAATATCAATAGCCACCTCCATCTCCAGTGCTGCTGGTCGCGACATCAGCAGATAAAGTACCAAATGCCTCTTCCATCATGCCTCTCTTCTTTAACTCATTTATAAAAGCAATTGCTTGTTGTTTATAATAGTCGAAAGAGCCTATTTTGTCAACAGTTGTTGAGACATTTGCCTCAAAAACTGTCATTGGCAGCTGTAAATTGCCGCCATTAATGTAAATTTTCAAACAATCGGTTATAATTTCTTCTTTGTGTGCGTCAGTAATTGGTGGCCCACATTCGTCAAATCGTAATCTCATATAAAAATTAAAAATCTTATCTATACCAACGATATCAATCAAAGAATTTACATTATATCTTTTAGTTCTACGAGTTCTAACTTTAACCACTCCATCAGGGCACATTGTTTTTTCTCTATAAGATCGAGGGACAGTGAGATTATATAAATGTAATAATTCTTGCGGTAATTTCATTAAATAGATTTGGCTAGCCGGCGTATAAAGCATTGTTAGGATGCCCCCTACACTTGAAGGGGAGCGGGTCATAAGCTGCGCAGCGTGGCTCACTTTTGGGGCTGCGAGATCTACAACGATTCGAAATGGATATTTTTTATCTACTCTAAATCCATATGTATTACAGCTATTTAAATAATAGCTCCAATTAGGACTTTCAACAAATTCATTAATCTTACTTTGATCATCAGCATAATTAATGTCAGCTATCTCAAGGGCAAGGCCTGTGCTCATAACGTCATTATATTTGCTTTTTACAAATGATGGAAAGGTAAATGGAGCGATTGAGGCCGCTTTGGATATTAAGTCATACAAAAGATCCATAAATTGAATTATATCTGTGGGTTTTTTTTCTATCGGCAAGCGCTGTATTTCGGCCTCGATTTGATTAAAATAAATGTCTCTATATTCAGTATATTTCACCCACGGATCTTGATATCCTTTAAATACTCTTAAGGATGATAGATATTTAGTGTCCCCGTGAATTTGGCTTTTCGCAGCATCGATTTCAAATTGACGAGCCATTTTTTCAAAAAGAGCAATTACAAAATTTAAAGCTTGTGGCGGATTACTTGAATCGGCAGCTTTTGAGCATGCTCTCATATTTGAATTATTGTCTCGCAGAACAATAGGAATTTCAAGACGATTCATACGACCATAATACAGTTGTTCTCCTACATTAAAGTCTACCACATTCATGTAATCAGCAGATGCTGCTTCCACTAAACTATCATAGCGGATTCTTTTATTAAACAGTGACAGTGATGTTCCACGATTATCAGAGGCATAACCACCAATGAAATTCTTTCTATTTTTAGGAGCCCTACTCACAACTATGATATCCTTTGAAAAACATTAATTTACTAATCCCCTGAACGGGCGTTGGTCGCGCGAGATACATTACAGGTTGTGCGACCTTCTTCTTCTGCGCCAGATGTAGATCTGTAAGTTGAGTCACTATCCGATTGTAGCGAATTTACCCATTTAGCCTCAATGATCGACTCAGCTTGGCCTGGACCAAATCTATGATTTGAGCGTATTATCATATAATATCCACCAACACCATATTTAGTTAAATCATAATCGCCACTAATTGCCTGGGCACTGGGACTCCAGCCTTTTGGATCGATATATATATAGGTTCCTGGATATGTATTAGGGTTAGCATAACATTTAATAGAAGCATCATAAGTTACACGAAGCTGCTCTAAACCATCGTAGCCTTGTTGTTCAAAGCGAACTTCTTGTAAGCCGGGGGTGGCTGTTTTCTGTAAATCAATTGTTTTTACAATACCTTTATTACGTCCAACTTGATAATGATATATTCCTAAAGCTTGGTCGGATGACTTAATCCCGCGCATGCGCTCAGTGGGCGCTGTTCTTCCAACAAAGTAAATCATGTAGTTAACTTCGTCGTATCCTTCAATTGTCCTATTGGCACTAGGTTCGTAATAATCTTTCAATCCAGGGCGTGGCGACAAAAGACTATTGACATTGAGGCGTCGTGTATTGTTGTCCAGACAGTGTTGTGTAACCGGGTCAATAACATGCCCACCATAGTGTAATGCTGCAGCGCGGGCGCCATCGGTGTGGCTCGCAATTTCTCGACGGCGGGCATTAGACTGGGGTCCTGTCCACGCGGCTTCAAATAAATTCACATTTTGCTTGACATTATAGCTAAAACACCCATCAGTGTTCAAAAACTTTCTCACCATCTGGTTGATAAAATCATTCATAAAATTGGTCAACGAATAAAATGACCGATCTTTATCTAACATCGTACTTGTTAACCACTCAAACCAGTATCGCACTGATATAGGTATATCCCCTAAATTTACAAAGGCGCTGTCGCCTTCATCGCGCGGGTTAACAAATTCAATTGGTCCTAAAATAAATCTCAATTTTCTAAATGCTATTCTATAACTTTCATATTCGTCAATTACAGAATCAATATCACTATTAGAAAATTCACCTGCGTTACGAGTTTTTTGTTGAATTAGCTGTTCAGGAATAGTGTCAAGCTCAAAACCGATGTTATCTAAAATAGTGTCCACTAAATCTGAAAGATAGAAGAAAGAAACTACGGTTGTTTCAGGACTAGTAGTTGCTAACGCTGAAGAAATGGGGCCCCGTTCTCGCGAGTCGAGCGCGCCAGCCTCTGCGTACCTGTTGTATGCTGTTAGCGCGGCTTGTACATCCGTTGCTAATTGCGAGTGGTGATCATCGTCGTCAAGAATTTCCACCTCTCCTAATGAATCTGCGAAAGGGCCTAAGCTCACAAAATCTTTTACTTCTTCCTGCGTAACATTAATATAGTAAATTCGATCAAGCTCCAACATTTTTGAAATCAGATTTGCTATACTATCAGCCACTTCCTCTTGCGCTATTATCGCATAAGCTTCTTTTATATCACGTAATGAGTCACTAGTACATGATCGCCTGTAATGTTCCATCTTCAGAAGCCTAATTTCACGGGCGGCCGCGAATTCAGCTTCTGAGAATACATTAAACTTAGGTTGAGAATAGACCTCTTCGGCATATGCTAAGTAGTTTATTGTCATAGTAACACGCCCCATTTCATCAAAAGCAAAATCATGGACAGTGGGTGTTAGATTTAGTGTGACTATAGAGTCGTATAGCGAATCACGAAGATCCGCTAGTTGACTTTCGGTCATATCCAATCTTCTTAGGGTGGTGGCATCTGGAACCGACCAACCAACTTGGGCTTTTAATCTAAAATTTAATTTTGCTAAGGCCTCGTTTTCTCGTCTGATATCTGATTCAGAATTAGTATTTAATGTTTTTAGCGCTAAGTCTACATATCGATAAGTCCCGCCGTTGCTAGAATCTGTATGTAGCTCCATCAGCTCATCAAAAGTGTTGCCAAAAATCTTAAGTGTCGCTTTAATACTTTTCTTAGCTCCAAATGGATTACTTCCGTCGTATGTGAATTCAAAGTTTTTCAAACCTACGCCACGATTTCGACTCTTGGATGAGTGAAAAAGCTGCGAATCTAAAGTTGTCCAGTGGGTTGGAAAGCTTATTTGTGTCTGTCTTTCGAGCCGATCGCGATCGTCGCCAAATTCCACTTTGTAAAGCCTTATAAATGGCTGTAAAAGCGACAATACTGAATGATCTATGTCTAATAAAGGCCCTTCGTAGCCACTCTGTAAAAGTTTGTTCATGAATCCATAAGGATCTCCATCAATCAACAGCGAAGCGTTAGATATTCTAGAGCCATGGCCCTTGCTTTCAGCAAATCTTTCATTATACCCTTGATAAGGTAGTAGTTTTTTACTATCATAATTAAACACATATGTCTCTATTTGTTCCGCTGTGTGCGTACGACCAGTAGTAATCGAACCGTCATCTCTCAGATTTTCTTCTAGCTCAGAAATCGTACGGCCTTCTGTCTCCGAGTAATAATCAATTTCAGACGGGCTCACACCCCATGGCAATGTTCTATCTATTTCCTCTTTTTTGTGTTGAGAAATTGGAACCACATAGCTCAATAGAAAACACTGCTCTTTAAAAAATAGACGCTCCGGATTTCTCTGATACATCATTTCTTCAAGATTAACCACTAAATCTGCATCAATACGATCTAGCCCCAAGAGGAAGGTATTCAAAGCTAAACGAACATAAGGATTCCCTTCGTAGTCTGTAGCAGCCTCACGAGCCTCTCGTTCTTGATCTTCGATTTCTCCAGTAACGTTTGCCCATGCATTTTCTATACAAGTTAGTGCTAAGCCTGCTGCCTGGGCTGGTTCTTCAATAACACCACAAAAGTTAATTATATACTGTAATATGGGATCTTTTCTGTCGCCCATTATATCCTGGAGAGAGCGGCAAAGTTGTATTGTAGTTTGTAAAATATTTTGGCTACTATTCATAATACACAGCTTATTCGCCTCACCAGTAAAACCGCTTCCCTCTGAGTGAACAGCTGACGTATCTATATCACCAGTGTGTATATCAAAAATTATTGGCGTGGTCCACTCACGACTGCCGCGGTGAACATTATAATATCCGTCGCGAAGAGCCAATAAGCTAGCGCGATCATAAAAACGATGCGTCATTGCTGTTTCAACAGTAGCGTCAGTAGTGCTTTCGTTTGCTGCTAAATAAAGAATGTACTGAAAATTATCACCTTCTTGTAAATCATCGGCATTTAAATTCTGAGCGTAATTTATTTGCGTAACAATCGATGACACATAATAGTTTATTATTGTTTTGTAATAAAAAACAAGAGATAAAAATTCCGTTTCGGTGCCGGTGATGAGCGCTCCGGAGTCGACTGTGTATTCTTCAATACTGTCAATCATATGGTCATAGGGTTCAAAAAATATTCCCTCTGCGGCGCGTCTTTCCAATGCGTTGGCGTGAACGATCTCATCTGAAGTAATTCCCTTGCTCGGTGTCGCCATTATCTTGGTTCCCGAAATGTCCCCAAGGGTTGTTCTGGCAGTTATATTTTTGTCGCCCGTCCACGAACGATTGGTTTCCAGGCCATTATATGTTCCTCCATAATTAGGAGATTGGCGCCGTACTTGGCGCCAAAGAGCTTGTCTAGTGTCATCATCCCATCTTGGATTTGATAAAGAGGTATAATTTAAAGTTTCAAATTTCGCATAATACCGGAGTGTACTACTCCAGGCCTCACCAAGACCGGTCGAGGTACCACCAGCCTCATATTCCCAGGTTTCTGGTAAATCAAAACTTCCACCAACAGGCGTTCCAAATGTTGTGAAGCCGGCTCCGCTCTCGTCGCGGTAGGCAGAATAAAAGGTGTCTATCTGTTTCTGCCAGCCCACGTTTGAGTCGAACGAGATGCCAGCTTCGGAGACTCTAAAAAAACGTCTTGAACTTATTGGGTTGTCATCAAAAAAACGAGGGCCCATCAGCTGCTGCATATCCATATACCAAGTATCAGAATCAGCTGTTCTGCTAAATGTATCGTAAACATTCATAGTGCCTCTATCATAAAAGCTATTGCCCGGTTGTGGAGTTGATAAGTCTTCAGATGTAAGAGTGGATCGACGTCGTTGATCTTTGTATATTAAATTTAAAACCCAGCCTCTTCCGACCATTCCAGAGGTGTTCGTAGTTCTGTCGTTACCGCCGTAACCATTGCCAGCAGCAATCGTATCTAAATTGGCATAATTAGCTGGAGCGGCTGTTTGTGGTAGAAAAGCATCAAGATGCTGTTTTAGTTCATCAGCAGCGACAACGTATTGGGCAGCACAAACTCCAATTTCATCTTCGGCGGCCGCAAAAGCTCTAGCCAGTGCATTACCACCCTCGCCGATATCCCGAAGAGCTTGTATATATTGTTCAGTACCCGTGGGCAAGGCGCCATCGCCGCCTGCTTGCCGCGCGGCTTCGTCGGTGATGTCGCCCCACTCGATGATCGACATCAGTCTGCTCCCAATGCCTTAAGGGCCGCTTCAAGATCTAAAGGTACCATTAAAGTCATTCCTGGGCGTACGTGCGCTTCTGTTGGGAGAGAATTCCACCACGCAATTACCCACCAATAGTTAGGATCTCCATAATGCTGGAAGGCTAGGTTATAATATCGATCTCCATATTTCCATATGTGTCCTGCGGTTGGTACCGCAGAGCGATCTCTAATAGTAGGGTTTCTCATCTTAATTGTTTCATATTGTACAATAGCCCTACTATTATTTCTAGGAAATCTTAAAAATTCATAAAATTCCATTGAGTTGGCAAATTTTCGAACACCTTTATATCGTGGCATTTTTGTTATTGATCCTCCCTGTTTTGGTAATCACTGTTCGTTAAAACCATGTCAAAAAACGACTGTCGATCGCGCCAGTCTTCGTAACCTTGTCTATGGCCAGAATAATTGAAATCATCTCCTGTGAGGCCGGTGGCCATGTGGGCGCCCAGCTCTGTATGCATATCTCTATAGTACCGATCTAACATGGGGTACTCTTCAGCACTAGACATTCGGGGCCGGCCGGTAGAAAGAAGGGACCCCAATTGAGCAATCATGCCGGAACTCTGCGCCTGTTCATATCCGCTTTCAGAAGGAACTGGGACACTGGTGAGTAGTCGGGGACCGTCATCTTCTGTCGGCAGCTGTTCTTCGCGAGGGATTTCAGCAAGCAATTCCATTTCTCGGGCTATCGCTTCGTCGAATTCCGCTGCTTCTTCGGCGGCGATTCCGTCGTCCATGCTAGCTTGAAAATTAAGCCCATAAACACCTTCAGGGTTGCCAGAAGATCCCTCCCAACTGGTTCTGTGTCCCATAAATTTTTCATGAATTACCATAAAATCCATGCTGATCTCGATCATTTTAGGCAGAATACCTTTGGTGCCGGTAAGATCTTCGACCTGTTCTGACGTATTAATCGAATACTCAGATGGGTCCTCTTCGCTGCTAGCCTCTTGTTGAGTACCAGCAATATCTTGAATTACTTCAGCTCCATAACTCCTCAAACTACCGACATTAGATCGGCCGCCAGATCCTTTTCCGGGCTCAAATACTCCAACAGCCGGATTTTCAATATTGTGGTTAACATTTAAATTTTTAATGGTTGTCAAGGCGCCATCCATTCTATTCATTAATTGGCTTTGAAACATTTGAAAATATGTATTTGATTGCTTCGCATTAGTTAATAAGTTCATAACTTTAATGCGAACTAAAGGACTTTGAGCTAATGTAAGCGCATTCATACTTGAGCCATCATATGTTGGATAAAGAAAAGATCTTAAAACATCGAGCCTATAGAGATTATCGAAACCCTCGCTAGGATCTCCAGCCACTACTTTAAAGCCAAGCGTTACATTTCGAGTAGTTTGCTTAAACATAGAAATTGGATCGATTCGACCAAAAACAGGCTCTTGGGCCCAGTCGCATGAATAGGTTTCATTAAAAGCGGTAATATATGCTTTAAAAGAGACGGTTTTGCCAGTTGGAACATAGGTAAAGGTCAGCTTCATACCCATATTAGCATACGCATCTGTAGTATCTACAAACGTGCTTCTATCAGAATCCTCGTTAAATCTTTGGGAATCAAAATTTTCTAATTCTTCTGGGGTTGGGAGCTTATTTGACATTTATGGGATCCTTTTGATATGTTTATGTAGCCTGTTGTACCGCTTCTACAACTATCTTGCCTGCCTCATTACGCGAAAGACGCACCACTCGATCTTCAAATAGCTCACTATCAAACTTAAGATTTAAAGTAGCCACTTCGGTGGTACCGCTATTTGTTGGCGATGGAGATCTTGTGGGCGCGGCAGCGGCTGCCGCTGGCGCGTACGGGATGCTTCTTAAAGAAACTGCCGCTGTATTAGTAGCATTAAGGGTATCTGTTAATTGGCGAGCGTTTTGCGTGGGTATTTCATTGCTTGCTACCATTAATGTATCGACAGTTGCAGAGAGTGCCGTTGATTGTTCAGATGGAATGCTTTTGAGAGCATCGGCAATGCCAACAAAAACTTCTCTTAGTTTTTCTAGCATAGTAATATCAGCACTAGCAAAGCTACTTAAGGCTGAAAGCCCCTGGTTAGCACTTAAATTGCTCATCGACCCCTCAAGTTGGGCCATAGAGTTTGCGCTTTCATTGGCAGCAGTTGTGGCGCTATTTACTTCGCGAGAATATGTGGCGATATCAGCACCAGAGGTGCGCAGGTCGCGGCCTGCGTTCAAGGCGCTTCTGCCCATTTCATTTAATCCAGTTGAAACTAGTCCGCCTTTTTTAATTCCTTCAAAAAACGTTGGAGAGTTGCTTTCAGAAAATATCGCATACCCAACGGCTCCAATAGCGGCTATAAACCCTACAGGACCAGCAAATGCTATAGACGCGCTGCCAGCAGCTAAAGCGATGCCCATAAATGCGAGACGCAAGATGCCCAGCCACGTAATTATAGATCCCATATTTGTCGTTACCCAAATACCAAAATCTACAAATTTTCTAGCTGCTGCGGACACATCTTGAAGCATCTGCTCATTATTTGAAAGCTCTTTAAGGAATTCATGAAGTTTTTCTGCTAAATCCATAAGCGTTGGTGCCATTTCCAAAAGCAACGCTTGAAATCTTTCTTGCATATTCAAGTTTTCTTCGGCACGTGCCGCTAGATCCACATAATCGGCTGCGGATTGCTGCTGGGCGCCACTCATCATGTCCATATTACCAGACATCATTAGAGCTAAATCGCCAACATCACTTAGACCCATTGCCTCTGTGAAAAATTGTCTTTGGTAGTAAGACATTTCATCAAATGTAAGGCCTGTGGAGCTTATAGCGTCTCTCATTTTTTCAAATCGAGATACAGGATCTGTATCCATCATCATGTCCATAGCATTGACAAAGTTTCCGCCAAGAGCAGCGTTAAGTTTACCTGTCATTTCGGCGGCGCTCTCGAAAGTGTCGAATTTGTCAGTCAGGTTGAGTATCTTTTCAATTTCCAAGCCGGTTAACTTGGAAGTTCTGGCTAATTCTTGGAATGCCCTTGGGCCATCGCGACCTAATTTGGCTAATGATGTGCCAACACGTGCGTAATCCGCTGCTAAGTCTTGCGGAGCTACTCTTAATTCTTGCGCCATTGAAAAAAGTCTGCGGCTTTGGTGTTCGGCTTGTTCTGCGGTCATTCCAAACATTTTCATTGAATTTTGTAAGCCATTTGAATAGTCGTCTAAACTTATACCTAACTCAGCCAAAACTGCGCCAGTATCTCTAAGTTGATTGGCGGTTTGGGTATTGATTAATGTAAAGTCACTAGTATTCTTAATTAAAGTTACGGTTGCTTGACTTAGTTTTTCCATGCCGATATTAGCACTTCTTAAAGCATAGAAGCTATCAAGCATACCTTGGTTAAATCTGTCTCCCATGGCTGTTTGTTTTTCAAAAGCTTTTGTTACTTCATCCATTTGGAACAAAAGCTTCTTAAATGTATTAAACAACAAGGAAACGCCTTTTTGAATCGCCCCAAGAAGGATGCTATCAATTGCTGCGGCGCCTTTCATTGCTATAAATTGAAAACCTGCTTTCGGGCCCATTTTGAAAGCGGTAATAATGTCAAGAACCGTATCTTTAATTTTATCAAAGCCCTGAGAAAACTTATCATTGCGCTTGATGCCGTTTTTAAGTTGCTCTTCAATTTTTTTAAAGCGTCCGATAAGTTTATCAGTTTTTTCAATTTTCTTCTGCTCATTTTGTAGTTCTTTTTCTTGTGCGGCTGTAAGACTGCCGTGAAGCTTCAACTGATCTTCTAAATATTTAATCGTTTCTTTAGAAATTTCAAGAGAGGTCTCTTGTTTAAGCAGATTTGAGTTTCTGGATGAGCCAATAGAGTCTATTTGATCTTTATATGTCTCAAGGCGCTTGATTTCTTCAAGTATAAGGGCGCTTTCTGATTTTCTTGAATTAACGACGTCTCGGACGTCATCGGCCTGGGCTTTAATAAGTTCCGCTGTTACAAATATGAGATTTTTTTGATCTTCATATGCGGTAGTGCCCTCTGTCAATGTCTTGAGCTTTTCTTTTTCCAAATTTAGCTCTTCACGCGCAATATCAAGCATTTGTTGCCGGCGAGCAAGTTCTTCAGCACTATATGTTGGTGTGGGCGGGGCCATATAAAAAAATCCTTATATCATCAAATAGTAAATAGTTTTTTACAAAAAAAGCAACACATCAGTGTTGCTTGTAGATTCACTAAAAAACACCATGTGATGGGGGCTCATTATATGCTGTTAATTGTTGTGCTTTGCCGCGGCCACTGGACGCGTCTTCCATAGCTTTATTTTCATCTTTAATTTGTTTAACAAGACGCTTCACAAACCATGTTCGAAGACCCACAGGAAGATTATAGGCCTCCGTAAATGACCATCCACCATTATACTTTAGGAAAAAAAACTGCTCATACACAGCTTCCATGTATTCATCTGTTAGGCCAAAAAAAGTCCGCAGTCAGCGGGACCTCCAATTCGGTCTCAAAGCCGCATTGGTCACAACTATAGTGCTGAGTAAGATCCACATTAGGAGTGGCCATCGCAAAAACTGTACGCAAATGTTGCGCATCTAACGACGGCATATTATTTACAAAATGTTGTATAGTTTGAGGAGATTCATCACCATTAACAGCGACAGTAATCAGCTTTAATTGGCGTGTTACTGAGTTTTCTTGACGATTCTTTTTACGAGCCGACTCGATCTGAGACATTAAAGCTTTTTCGTCGGTACCGCTTAAAATACGAAATGTAACTTCGTACTTAGAACGAGGAAGCGTTGTTAAAAACAAGCCGCCACCTAAATCCTGAGTGCCCAACGCGTCATCAATCTCGCCATAATTTATAGTTGAATCAAATAGATCAAAAGAATAAGGCTGTGTTGCGTTGCAACTAGGGCATGTCATCGAGGTATCGTAACCATTTCCATATCCTGAAATGCGCGCGGCAATCATGATGGCATTTCGATCGCCGACCAATAGGCTGTTGTGATCGATTTTCTTATCAATGATTAAACTTTCAATGACTCTATCTAGCGCTACCCCTTTCTTGAGAAGAGCGCGAGAAGTTAGCAAATCTTCTTCCTTTGCGGTCATTTGTTTAATTTCAATAGTTTCTTGATTAAACAATGGATGGGTTTCGGGATAAAAGCGACCTTGCGATGGAAGCTCTACAAATTCCGTAGGTACTACAAATGAAAACGCGGCCCCATCGGATTGAGCCGTGTTTTGTTGCGGCGCAGGGTCTGACTGCTGTACAGTGTGATTCCCTAGGCGATCTCTATTTCTTGACAATATACACCTCTATGTTATTATGTCTAATTATATCACTACGTTGAAGTAATGTTAAATGCGGATTGGGACGCGTCACCCTGGAGTGCCGATTGTCCGCCGGCGGCCTCTACTCGGGCCCAGTCGTATTTAAGAACCAAATCAAGCTGAACTAACTCGTCGGAACCATACTCTAAATCACCAAATTTAACTTCGGCTATATAAGCGTTCCACAGTGTCCATCGCTCTATTTCAGAACCTAGAGCATCTAGTTGAATAATCGTAACCTCTCCTAAAGCGTTCACAGCTTGCCCTTTAGAGATGCTAGCTAAGGACGCAGGGTCGATAGCATTACCGGGGATAACATACCCTGACTGCTCTAAAATACGCGAGAGTGTTAAAGTCATATCTGGATTAACAGGGTCAACAAGGCTTAAGCTAACATCTTGCCATGAAACGGCTCCTGGATAATAAAAGGTATGGTTTAGATATTTATGTTCAGTGCTAGCAATCTGAAAAGACGGCTTGCTCACGGTCTTAGCATACCACAAAACAGCACCGTTTCCGTTAGGGTCTGTAATGTTGTTAAAGCTTACCTGAAATCTAAACTTTCTTTTTGGATCTTTTGTTGTTGCGTCATGGGCTTCGGTCCAGAATGGCATAGTATGTTACTCCTATAATTTAATTAGTATACTTATGTTTTTAGTCATCAAAAGATGCACCCGTAGATGCGATTACGAAGTCAATTGCGATGAATTCAATTGCTCGCGCCGGCTTAACCATAATCTTAGCATAAAGAATGTTTTGGTCAATCAAGTCAGGAGTGGTAGTACTTGAATCAAGAATCAAACGATAGTCTGTGATACCAAACTGAACTTTAACATTGGCTAAGAATGGCTCTATCAAGCCTTTAAATCTGTTCCATGTCGCTTCAACATTTTGCTCAAAAAGAACCTGGGTCGACAAAATTGAGATTTGCTTTTTAAGGTAAATAACCAATCTTCTCACATTGATTCTATCCAGTGCGCTTTGACGCTCTTGGAGTGTCTTTTGGCCGAAAACAACAATTCCTGTTGACGGGAAAGAAGCAATAGGATTAATCCTGCTATCATAAAGCGTGTCTCTTTGTTTTGACGTCAATCTCTCTGTGATGTTTGTGACGGGGATACCTGCGGCGCCGTCAGTAAGACCACCGCGATTAAAGCCTGCAGGCGCAAACCAGATGTCTGATTTCTTCTGCGAGCTAGCTAGCACTCCTAACATTGCTACAGAAGGCGGAATCCAGAGGTTTTGGCCAGTAGCCTGATCACGTGTCTGAACCCATGGGTAGAATGTACAGCCGTAGCTAGAATCAAGTCTTCGATCCCGTAATGCTGTGGCCGCGGCCTGTGGCGTTGTGCCTACGCGAGCAGTGCGAGAAAGTCTTTGCTCATGCGGGGGTAGATAAACACTGGCAAGATCAATAACTGCTAGCGCATCTGATCTCTCTTCACAGACGTTAATCATGTGCGTTGTCAAAGAATCGTTAGTAAGACCTGGGACAGAGAAAAGATTCATATCAATCAGTTCAGGATCTGATACTGTGTCAATAGCTCTTTTAAGTGTGTTGTATACGTAGCTATTTTCTTGACTTGTGGATGTAGCCTCAATACCCTTGTTATAGAACGGATCGGGCTTATAGATATCCACGGCATCGAAGCCGCCAAAGAAAGGAGCAGTAAACTGATTGATGTCATTTTCAATCAAAGTTTTATAACTGTTTGCTGCTGAATAGCTCTTGCCAAGCTTTCGCGATCCAGAGATAAAAGCATATCCGCCATTAAGCGAGAAGTACTGAATATCGTCCATAGTAAAGATATAGGAATATCCATCAACAGCGCTCACCGTGCTGGTGGTGGGATCGCTATTTAACGACGTAAGCCACAGGCGATGAGCATCATTAACACTTGGATCTGGGCGAGTACTATCTTGACTGCGGCGAGATGTAAATCCAAAATACGCGTTTGTCTGATCGGACAGCGCGCCGTCAGATGCCGACAGCCTTAGCATGTCGCGAGGGAATATGAGACTCCCGGTCATCAATTTTAGATTTCCAGCGCCGACATGATTCCTTACAAGCCTGACACCTCCCGATAAGTAGTTGGTCTGATTGCCTCCATATTTTCTATTCACGGGGGCAGTTCGCGTTCCCACGGCGCCTTGTGTACCAATATAAATATAGGCATTCTTGACTGCTTGGGCGGCTTCGGCTAGGCATCCGGCACCACCGGCAGAGCCAGTTAAGCCAACCCAGTTTGTTACACCCTTGAAGCGAGGAGGGCCGTAGTAACCAAAAGGCAACAACTCAGCTTCAGTACCACCAGCTAAAACATTTTCATTCATCTCAACATAAACATACTTTGAGCGATTTGGATATTCGCCATACTGCTTAAGGCGGCGGGCCGATTCGTCCCACTGATGGTAAACATTTCCAATTCTTCTAGCGATGAAGTTTGGCGAAGCTGGATCTAAGTTAAGATTGTCGAACCTTTCTAAAACTTGTACGTTATTGTCAGTGTCAGACACTTTTCGAATTAAAACTGAGAATGTTCCGTAATCGCTAACGCTTGTTGTAGACACGCGCAAATTAGCAATTGAAACCTTGCAATTTTTACTTAACCACTCTCCATGGCCGCGGCCAATAAGGCGGAATAATTTTTGTGCCGATGTAGGCTGATAGGAAGTAGCAACGCCTTGATCTTGGCCAATAAACCAACCAGCGACCGCTTCATTATAGCTAATGCCTTTCATGTCGGCGGGACCTCTTGGGGCCGAACCAGATCCTAATGGTAACATAACACCTTGAAGCGCAACGCCAGTAGTAACGTCAGTGCCGCCACCAGTTAAGCTATCCGTTAATCCTTCTCGCAGATCTTGCTCGAAACTTTCACCAAGGAAGTATAATTTTTCAGAAGCCGCCAAATAGAAATCAGAAGCGCCGGCGTTTCCAAGCTGCGGATTGGTATTAAACTTCTTTCGGATAAAATCAGAAGAACTATCATCAAAATTAAATTTGATTTTTTCTTCTACCGAAGTACAGGCGGCGCCTTGGCAAGAGCCTGTAATAAGCACGGTAAAGCTGTTGGTGCTATCAGTACCGATAACCATTCCAATACCAGCTTCATTTTGAGAACGCCCGGCGGCGGCTGTGGACCTTCCGCTTCCGCCGCCGCGAAGAGTGCCACTCAAGAAAACCGAAGCAGATGTGTCTACGTACCAAATAGCAGCTAGTTTTCCGGTGCCTAATGCATTGGTGGAACCAGAAGCAAAAACAAACAATCCGTATGCTCCGCCATTTTGACTTATTCGAGTAGTTGCGGGGCTCATTCGTGTTCGCCAGCCAGCTTGGCCATCTGTTGTCGCATTGCTATTTTGCGTTCCAAGAAGACGAACATATGTAAGGGGCGCCACGTTAGCTCGCAAAAATGCCTTTGCTGCGTACGTGCCGTACATTGGAGATTGGAAATTGCCATTTCTATAGATATCGCCACCGCCATTTCCGGGAACGGTTGGGCCATATAATTCTACAAATTCTGAATAAGACTCCACCCTGACTGGCTGCATCGCTAGTCCACGTGCGCTTCTTCCCACGACTACGGGACCGATAGCATCTGCTGATTTAGGAATGAACGAATTGTCTATTTCGTTAATAAACACTCCAGGAGATACAAATTTAAAACTACTCACCGACATTATATTGTTCCTCTTTGAAAAAATGACTTAATTGATACGTCAATCATTATTTAAATAGTATTTTCCATCTCAAAAAGCTTCCGGATTGATAATAAAACCAGTTTTTCAGTTCAGGAACTACTTTTCCCAAAAACTCGTATTACCCGCAGGCACTGGGCCCTCAGAAGGAAACTGATATTCTACAACATTTTCATCTATGCGCACCAATGGTCGGTCATCGCTTGGGCCATCACCGATTAAATATCCTAACACTTTAATAGTTATTTCGCTTGTAAACATGCGCATCTCTTCTTGAAGATTGCTCACGTTATTTGTAGAAGCAAAACTTTGATCAATAAAACCTTCATAAAGATGCCCGTTACGACGCATCACAAACGCGTTGATCTGGCCGGTTCGTGTCACAAACGGAGTAAGAAGATCATTCATTTGCTGCTGGTACTCTGTTTTGATGACTATTCTATAGTCAACATTAATATAGACCGGAATTGGAATCGAAAGAGATTTAATTACAACTTTGGAATTTACTCTCGGATAATATCGTTGTTTAAATTTGCCAATGGTACTTCTTGCTCCGGATGCGATAGCGAAATTTTGTGTTTTATCCGGTACAATTTTTTGCGCAATCACCAACCTTCCAGAGCGACCATTTTCCTCGCTAGAATATAAATTAGCTTGGAAAGATCCTTTTCGGGCAGGATCCTTGGTGATAGCAGTTCTTTCCACACTTACAATTGGCAACTTCAGGGCACCAGCATCATCACGCAAATCTTTATTATGCTTGATTTGGTACGCGCGCTCAGGAGCTTGCCACAATATATTAATCTTTTTAGTTCCCTCGTTGGTATTGACTAATAAGCCCAATTCTTTAAGCCAATCCACGAAAGCCTGATCAATGTCTTCTAAAGAAGATCCGAGCATTCCAATTTCACTTAAAGTATAGCTAGCTTGGTCAGTCGGGAGTAGCGCAAAATCAAAGTTTTTAGGTAGCATCGAATAATCCCTTTCTTGCTCTCTTGCAAGTTGCTGTTATCTCAAAACTATAATCTACTTGGCCAAAAAGTTTGCGAGGCTCAGAAAGCTTTACAATTTCATAGAAAAAATCACCATACAATACAAAATCGCCTTCACGGACATAAAGATTTTGATCCTCTGTCAGGCGCCGGCGGTGAAAATGAACAGCAATTTCCCAGCTTTTATCAATACCAGCGTTATCTAAGTAAGATGTGGAGTAATCTGTAAATTCAATTAAGGCATATACTCTGACTGGTGGTAGATATGTTTTATCAATCGCTTCTCCATACAGTTCGTTAAAGTTGGTAGTATCCATATCAATAGGATAATATAAGATTTGTTGCCCAATGACCTTTTCAATAAGCTCATCATTGACTTGTTTAACTAAATCTCTTTCTTTCTCACCTAAGAATAACGGCGGGGGCGGTTGTTTAGGTCTTTTCCATTCGTCTGCCATCTATATTACCCCACAAAAATTGGCAAAGGTGTTACCTTTAGTACATTTGACGACGCGTCTGTAAGCTCTTGATCCGACTTAGCTATGGCCACATATTCAACCTCTTTAAGCATCTCTTTCAGTTTTTCTTTTAAATCAGTTTGCTCTTCTTTTGCTTGCGATAGCAATTCAGAATGATTTAATGTAACGCTCTCGCCGGGGATCGGCATAGTGGTAAACTTGCCTCGAATCTGTCCTAACATCTCTTTACATAATGCTAAAGAATATTTTCTGATCCATTGCTTGCCCATGGAGTTAATGTTTTCATAAGGCAAGTTATTAAACGGAACAGTATTAAGGTTATTGACGCCTTGAATGCCCGTATCATAGGAGCCTGTCTGATATGGCTCCATATCTACATAAAACTTAACCCACATCCGATCATTAAAGTCATCGAAGCCATATGCGCTCGGCGTAGGGAAAAGTCTTAATTTATTATCAATAATCTCGTAAGAATAATGAGATGTGCGCGTGAAGATAGAATCTTCATACATAATCGCTTGCATTTTATTTTGCCACGTGGGAATAACCTCAAAAGTGGAGTCATCCGCGAACTGGCCATAAGTGGACATGTTTCCGACCACTCCAATACCCCCGTAATAGCCAAAGAATCGCCACATAGCACGTGGAGATTTGTAGAAGACCTGAGTAATCAATACACGTTTTTTACCCACCTTGCCGGCGTATGGGACCGGTTCGCCGGAATCATTATTTCCGCTATCTGACGCAGCCTTGATAATCTTTTGAACATCATAATCTTGTTGACCTGTAACGGTCTTAAACGATGCCGAATATTGGGGGATTGTACCACCGAAGCCGCCTGCGGCCGCGGCTCCATCGCCCACTCTTCGGGAATAGCCAAGTGAAAAGCGAGGGTACTGAAGACTGGCGCTCACGGGGCCAGAAGTGCGATCGCCTTTGTGGTTAAACGTTCCTGTTTGAGATCCTAAAATCGATGAAAGAACATTTTTGCCTTGATGTAGGTTAACGATATATGAGTATTCTAATACCGCTTCCTCATATGCCGCGTACACATTTCCTGGCGTAAGCTCAATATCAATAACATCGCCACCAAGTTTCTTATAAACATAGTTAACTTGAAGCGAGGCGCCGCTCAAAAACTGGTAAGAACCAGTATATACACCAAATGGACAGGCTTGCGCCACTTGTGCGGCTGAACCTGTAGAAGTTAGTACAATTGCGCTAGTTTGTGATCTTGGACTTAAGTTGGTCGGCATTAAATAAATCTCCCTCATTATAAGTAGTAATGCGGGTAACAAAATCCCTACACAACTATAGGGCCCTTATTAAAAGAAATATTATTTATGCGGGAGCGCTTGTTGTCTTCTTTTTTGTGGTTCGTTTTCTCGGCGTAGTAGACTTTGTGGTTGTCTTTTTGCGAGGTGTTGTCGCTTTCTTTGCTTTAGGTGCGACTGTCTTCTTCACAGTCGGTGTGGCTGTTTTTGTCTCAACCTTTTCTTGTGTAAAAGTTGGCATCGGTGTTTCAACAACCGGTTCAGGTGTTGATACTGTTTCTAATTTAATGTTTTCAGTGACTGTAGTAGGCACTGTAGGTGTAGTGGTGTTTGCGCCATTTGTTTTCTTCATTCTCGGATGTGCCGAGTGTTTTGCGTTAAACTTTTTGGTCGCAAGTATTCTTCTTTTCTTACCCATAAAAAACTCCTGTTTTGTGTAGTAATTAGTATAAAAAAGCGAAAATCTCAAAAATTTGCCGGGGAAAAAATTGAACAGATCAACATTTTTAAAAAAAAGCCCCACCTCCGAAAAGGCGAGGCTTAAAGAATGATAATTTAGCTTATCCTAAAGACTGGTATCCTTCAATGTAAACATAGAACTTACCGGCTGTAGCAGCTGCAGTTCCGAAGGTGATCGAAACAGGATCAGCTGTTGTGTGAATGCGTCTTGCTACACCATCTGCGTTATCGGCAAGGGCGCCATCAAACGCATGCATGGAATTGGCAGTCAAGCTACCAACCGCTACAGAAGTCATAAAACCGTTAGGATCATTAGATGTTCCCTTGGTTCCGACCTCTAAAGTTAGGGATCCGCCGGATGTCACTGCTGTAACAACCTCAACCCAACCACGGCATGCGATAAATCCGATTGGAAGCTCCAAATCGCCACCAGATGCCGAACGCAAAGTGTGCTCTGCGGCGGACGAAGTGTCAGTGCCAAACTCATATACGCCAACATATGTTTGAAGCTGAGGCTGGTTTGCCATGAATTGACGGGAATTGGTAGTTCCGCCCATGGTCAACTCTCTCTTTAAGTTCTGAATTAATGCTTGTGTTCTAGCCAAGCCTACTCTTTTTGTACCCATTGTTTATAATCCTCCATTTGTAAATCATATCATAAAACAATATAAGCCCCGAAGGGCTCACAGGTAAATAGTTTCAGGCAAACGAAAGCCCCCGTCAAAGACGGAGGCTTTACATTTATATTGCTACTAGTGTTTAGCTAGTTGCGCCGGCTTCACCGATAAGACCGCGAATAACCACTAGACCGTAGAGGTCCGGACGAACCATCTTCTTGGCATAGCGAGTCATCACGCCCTTACGGGGTACGAAGTCCTCTGGTCCAAAGATGGTAGGTGTGGTCTGCAGTGGCACGTAAGGTGCGTACACATATCCGCTTTCAAGGAAAGAGGATCCGCGACGTCCAACGAGCACCACGTTACGCAGGAAGTATGGGTCAACAATGACGTCAAACTTCTTGGAAAGGCTACCAACCTTAACAGCGCCGATCGAGCCAGTCTCATCATCATGAGTGACACTAGCACGGAATCCGGCAGTGAACTCAAGGATGTTGGCAACTTCAGGTCCGCAGACGACGAAGTTAGCACCACCACGAAGAGTCTTTCTGTGGATCTGTGCGGACACATCATTGATGGTCTCAGCAAGAGTCTCGTACCACTCGCTCACTGTACCTGTGAAGTCAGGAGCAGCAGAGCTAGCACCGATCTCGTTACCAGTCTCACGGTTAACGAAGAGACCAGGAGCACGCGACCAGTAGTAGGTAGCAGCTGTAGCACCATTCACAAGGTCCGAAAGGATCTCGCGATCGATTTCGAGAGCAATCTGCTCCGAAAGGATGCTTGTAAGCTCGACTTCAGCGTCAAGGTTGTGGTAAGCGTTAAGATCCTGTCCTAACTCTGGAGTCCACTTAGCCTTAAGCTTCTTGGTCTGAGCGGTAACAGCAATACTGTCCACCTTGATGTCGATCTCTGGGATGTCGTCAGCACCTTCAAGTCCCCAAGTAGTAGTACCCTCGATAGCACCCATTGCTGTACCAACCGAACGGAAGTTATCAGTGATGGGGTAATCAATAAGTAGGTTACCAGCACCCGAAGTAGTCTCACCATCCATACAGACAGAAGACACGAAGTAAAGCTGAACTGCGTTAGCGGTTCTGTCACTACCTGTAATCTGTGTAAGACGACGGAGCTGACCAGTGTTAGCGGCCGTAAGAGTCTTGCTGCTGACATCGCTAAGAGTGTTAATCGAAGCGGAGATAGCACCAAGAGTGTCGTAATCCAACTGGCTAAACGAAGCCGCAGGAATATCAACACGAAGAATCCAACGAGCAGCTGCCGACGAGCTAAGAGCAATAAGATCAGGATCATACTGAATCATCTTGCGCTGCGCCTGAGTCAACGAACTTGTGATGCTGAAACGAGCCATGTGAGAGACTGTTCCATGTGCGACAGTCGAAGAACCTGTGGGAGACGCGTAAGCATAACCACGAGCACCAACTGTGCGGGGACCACCAAGATCCTGCTTAAGGGCGCCAACTAAGTCGACACCACCAGTGATCTGAGCACCGACCTGATTTGTACCATAAATGGACTTATCAGCCTGGTTACCAAGACGGTGGCCTTCCTGACCCTTCGCTCCCAAGTTGGGGGAGAACACGAAGTCAAGGAAGAAAATGAGTCCACTAGGGAGACTCATGGGCTGAACGGAAACGAGATCGTTTGCGATCAATCCTGCGAAAACACGACGGACGATGGGGAATGCAACGGCTGCGAAGCCCTCAACATCACCAGCGCTCATGCTGCTGTTCTCACGGAGAAGCTCTTTGGCCTGATTCTCTAAAAGACGAGACATAGCCTGCTTCTTACGGTCATTACCAAGTCCCTCTAAAAGACCTGTGCGCTCCCACTTTGATAACAAAGCGTGACTCTCGGCGCGCATATCGCGGTTGACAATACCTTCTGTCAAACGCTCAACGATACTAGACATAATTAATCACCTCCTATATATATGATTTATGTTTATTTTATTCCTGCTAGTTTCATCATCCGATCTTGGAACTGATCAGATGAAGGCTTCTCCGTACGAGAAGCTCGAATTACAGAAGAACGACGGGTGATTGCCTCGCTCAGCGATTTTGGCTCACGCTTAGGTGCTGCCTGCGCTGTGCTTTGAAGCGTATCAAAAATTGTACGTGCTTCCATAACTGAACCGGCGTTCGAAATCGCTTCGACAATTGTTTCTTTTTGTCGCTCATTAAGGGAGGTATTTCTTAATACACGGTTCGTGTAAAGTAAGCGAGCATTAGAAAGGTTTACATCTTGTAAACTCTCTTTAAGCTCATTAGTTGCTTGCTTGTATTGATTGGTTTGCTCACTGAGTTGTTTATTTTCGAAAACTAACTCTTCGTAAGCTTTTTTCAAAGTCTTCATTTCATCTTCGACATCGGTAGAGCGGCGATGTGCCATCTCCTTCTCGATTGCGAATCTCATATCTTGCGACGAGCGGCCGGCCCAACCAGTAAGGTCGGCGCCCATGTCGACAGTAAGACGCTCAACAATGGCGTCTACTAATGCGTCGGTGTCTAAATCTTCTTTTACGGTCTGATCGTCTTCGAGGCCCTGCATTGCAGCGGCATCGGCAGTTTCAGCGGCAGCGCTAGCGGCGGTAGCAGCTGCTCCTTCATCATCACCCTGTTCATCCTCACTAGCCTCCTCACCAGCAAAGTTGCTGGGATCATCGCCAGGGGCTGGTGCTGCTTCCTCTAGTAGTTCGTAAAGCTCCTCATCAGAAAATTCCAATTCTTGATCCTCATTAAGTGTTTCTTGGAGATCGCTAATAGCTTCCTGAAGGGCATTTAAGTTAAGATCAAATTCAACAGGCTCTCCTTCTTTCGCGGCATCTTCATCGGGTAAACCATCGGTTGCTGCGAGAGGAACATCCTCATCGTCAACTACATCCTCAACAGGCTCGGCGCCAAACTCATCTGGCATCTCTGCATCCATTGGAGTTCCGCCACCAAGAGGATCTTCAGCGACCTCTTCTTCGGCGCCAGCCAAACCGCCCATCGTAAGATCAAGATCGTCTTGTTCTAATAACTTATCTAATGTTTGCTTGACTTCAACTGAATATTTTTCGATAATGGCGGCCTCAGCATTTTTTAATGCCGCCTCTTTAAGTGCGGCGGCATCAATAATTGCCTCTTTTAACAAACTAGACATATAAGAACTCCTAAAAAACTACTAATTCAAAATAAATAGTGTTTCTGAGCCTAAAAAGCAATTATTATGAACCGCTACGATTGATAATCCACCATTTGTCACCATCAGAGTGAAACGTGCGGGAAGAATAGTTTGATTTTAATATAATTTGATTAGCAAAATCAATTAGTTCTGTATCAGATTTTATAACCACACTGTGGGTCGGCGTAAGCTTGTGCTTGCGCGTGTCATCGCATATTCTTTTAACTACTATCACGCGTCCAGGGTTGTCGCTAGCTTTGGGTAAGACAACTTCCACTTTATTTTGACTAGCGTCCAGTAAAAGAGTGTTGTCTGCTTCTTGGATGTCGTAATTCGCGTCTGAGACTTTTTTTATACTTTGATAGAGGGCCCCATTAATCTCTAATCTTCCAACTGTTTCTAGGGATTGAGCTATTTGAACCTTTTTCGCACTTAAAGAGCCATCGATTGATAATAAATGGCGGCGAGGATCGTAAGTTAGTTCTGGAGAACCCTCAAAGGTCCGAACACCCTTAAACTGCAAACTATATTTGGGCCCTTGTGCTTGCGGCACTTTAAAAGAAATATAGTTATCATAAAGATTCTTAAACGATGAGTGCCTTACCTCATGTCGACTAGTGTCATGAACAAGCAGCAAGTCATCATCGCTAATATTTTGACCTTGCTCATTGATATTAGCGCTGTTTTTGTGATCAACGCTTAATTTGCCTTTTATATGATCAAGTCCTCCATGTGCCAATGTTGCTACTGCGACACCATCAGAATCGGCCAACAAACCGTTGCTGGTTTTGATTCTTAATTGGCCTTTATGATCCTCAAGGCCGGGACCGTGATTAATATTAGCTGCTCTCGTCTTGCCAATTAACTTGCTAGCGCGGAGATCTGTGAGTCCTGCACCAGATCCTGTCAGTGTTCCAATCACCGCATGATGAGTGCGAAAAATTTCATCATCATCAAAACGTAAATATCTACTTGTAAAGGCAGCTTTATCAGCGTTATAAACAATTAGGCCGCCTGGTATTTGCTTGTCAATTTGTTTTAGTGCGACATTATTTTCTGTGGCACAAGGACTTTGAGCATCAGTATCGTAAAAAGTCGCAGCACTAACAGTATTCTTAAATACTTTAACTCCATCAATTTCTTGATCGCCGTGCTGATCCACGGAGCCTTCTACATTTCCTTTTAATACGTTATATGCCATTGAGTATCCTCCACAATAAATAGTTCACAAAAAAAAGGATGCCCCCCAATTGAGGGACATCCAGAAGAACCAAGTAAAACTTGGATAGTTTTAATCAGACAATGAACCAGGAACCGGTCACTGTGTAGATAAACTCAACAGCACCATACTGTGAACTAACATTAACCGAAGCAAGACCATCGATTGTTGTTCCGCCACCAGCTTTGCTTTGAACCTGAACAACCTTACCGTTGGCGAGCGCTTGTACCTTAAGTCGCACTTTGTCACCCAATGTGACACCCGAGTGTGGAAGATAAACAAGAGCACTCTTACTTCCAGTAGCATAGTTATAACCCTCAATCATCGTTTCCTGATGCTGGAGCGCATTAGGCGTTGTACTACCAGCTTCGGTAGAGAGGACACCATTTGTAGCTGTAATACCGTCGCCGGCAATCAAAGCTGCGATGTCAGCCCACTTCTCTTTCTTAGCGTCACCGGTGGCGCCACCATCAAGGAAAAGCATGTAGTCGTCAGCAACTGCGATAACTGCTTC
>MDTB01224929.1_pt1 | contig 25858 bp, 29 predicted proteins | sample 811161 | NCBI WGS metagenome assembly MDTB01 (sample SAMN05326650, study PRJNA326480) | marine metagenome | isolation source: seawater | place: Mediterranean Sea | collected 2009
CCACCACCAATCCAAAAACTTAAAATTATAGTATCATCCATTGCACTCCAATTAGATGCAATGTCTGTCCACCACCAAGGTGTCCAAAAATGAAAAATTATTGACCCAACTATTACTGCTAAAAAAACCAGACCTGTGTACATATAATGGAACTTATAAAATAAAAGGTCGCATTAACCTAGGGACAAAATGTCTTATAAAGGTTATATAATTACAAAAAATGATCGGAAAACTGGGAATTTTAATAACTATACTTTCATTAGTCTTCATATTTTTTATCGTTATATCTTTAGGAGCAGGAGCTTTCTCAAAAAGTGAAAAAAAACCAGAAATTAAAAAATACCTCAAGTCCATTTATATTTTATTAGTAATAATTGCCCTGCTGGGATCTGTTCTAGTATTATTCCTTTAAATTAAGTTTTAAGAAATTAATGCCTTACACCAGGCAATAACTGAGTCGTTAAACACGTATACAATTAAAAAAAATACTAACCAAATAATTAATAAAAACATCCAATAAAGTGACAAGGCTTCAACTTTATTTTTCTCCTCTAAAATTTTATTTTCATCTAACTTAAGAATTTTGGAACAGACCTTACCCCAAAACAATAGACCTCCCAAAAGATGAAGTCCGTGAAGGGCTGTAAAAAAATAGAAAGAGGTAAAATAAGAGTTAGTAGAAACAAATTTTCCACCTTCCATTAATTGAAACCATAATAATATTTGTCCAAGTAAAAACAAATAACTTAGTACTCCAACTTGTATTAAGTTTCTTTTTGTATTCGATGTTATTTTAATTTCTAAATCTTTTGTTATTTTTCTAAAAATATAAGCCACTAAAATTAAGATGAAACTATTAAACCAAAACAAATTCGGTTTAAAAACAAACATAGTATCTTGACCTCCAGGAATAGAATAAAGATATGCTGTAACTATTAGACTAAACAAAACTGTACTAACACCAAAAATTACGATTACAGCTGATACATATGAAGATACTCCTTTAAATGTACTTCCTAAATGGTGATTGTCGATATTTACTTGATTTTCTTCCCAAGGTTTTGCAACAAGTGCGCCAAATATTTTCTTTATAATTTTAGACATAACGTTTAACTATACCATTAATGAAAATAAAAACATCTATATCAATTCTCGTTGGCTGCTTAGTTATCTTTTTATTTATCATGTTACCAATAATTTTATCAATTCAAGATAAAGAAGATGAATATGTCGCATCAATTACTGGGTCATCATTCTCACTTAAAGACGTAAACAATAATATTATAACAGAAAAGTCTTTTGAAGGGCAAGCCACTGCACTATTTTTTGGTTTCACTAATTGTCCTGATGTATGTCCAATGACTTTAAATAAACTAACTTATATTTTAAATGAACTAGAAAAAGAAAAAAAAACTTTAAAAATATTTTTTATTAGCATTGATCCAAATAGAGATACCCCAGATGTAATGAAAAGTTATTTAAGCTCTTTTAAAAATAAAATTGTTGGTATAACGGGAGAGTCAGAAAAGATTTTTCTTCTCTCAAAATCATGGGGCATAAAAAGCGAAAAAATATTTTCTGAAGATGGCAACTACACAGTAGATCATAGTTCCCCAATTATTTTATTAAAAAATGGAAAATATACTAGCCGTATTACTCATCATGATAATATGGAAGAGTCTTTAAAGATAATTAAAAAAATTTTATAAATCTAAAAAATAATTTAGTAATGATAGAGCAGAAATTGTTGCTGTTTCAGTTCTTAAAATATTTTTTGAAAGAGAAAAAGAAATTGTATTATTATTTTCTATGATCATTTTTCTTTCAACAGGCGTAAAATCACCTTCGGGACCAATAAGTATAGTTTTTGAATTATGAGCTTTTATATCTTCTTTTTTTAATTTTTCTTTAGAGTCTATATCTGCAAAAAAAAGTTTGCTAGAGCCATCAAGATTATTAATAAAATCTTTGAGCTTAATTATCTTTGATATTTCAGGTGGGCTTAATTGATTTGACTGTTCAGTAGCTTCAATTATGATTTTATTAGCCCTTACAAGATTAAATTCTTTTACCTCCGTGCGTTCTGATACTATAGGAATAATTTTTGTCACTCCCAGCTCAGTAGCTTTCTGTAAAATTATTTCCATAGGATTTTTTTTTACTAAACAAATTCCTAACTCAATATTTGATAATATTCGAGACTCTTTTACTCTATTTAAAAATTTGACCTCTGCTCTATTTTTTTCTAAAAAAACTATTTCACTAGCCCACTCTCCCTCTTTATTAAAAAAATTTAAATTCGAACCTCGTTTTAATCTCATTACATTAACAACATAGTGGGTGTGTTCTTTTGACAATAAAGAAGTAGTGTTTTCAACTATACTATTAGGATAATATAATCTTATGTTGTTCATATATTGTATATACAATAAAAACTCTTTTTAATTAATTATAAAAGAAAGGAATAGTCATGGAAAAAGGAGAAAGAGCTGGAGACGCTCCAATTGGGGTAAATGTAATTGAAGGTAAATCTTATTATTGGTGTAGTTGCGGAAAAAGTTCCAAACAACCATTTTGTGACGGATCGCATGATGGTTCAAAATTTGGGCCTAAGACTTATAAAGCGGATCAAACAAAGAAAGTTTTCTTTTGTACTTGTAAACAAACCGAAGATCCTCCTTTATGTGATGGCTCTCACAACAAAAAATGAAAACTAGATTTATAATATTTGATGCATATGGAACATTGTTTGATGTAAATTCAGCTGCTGAAAAATACAAAGATAAAATTGGAGATAAGTGGGAAAGTTTTGCTAACTTTTGGAGAACTACACAACTAGAATATACTTGGTTAAGAAGTTTAATGAAAAGACATAAAGATTTTTGGCAAATCACAGAAGACAGTTTAGATAAATCTATGAGAGTTTTTGGTATAAATATGGCCATGAAAGATGATCTGTTAAATCTTTATAAAGTCTTATCTTCGTATCCTGAGGTTGGAGAAGTATTAAAAAATTTAAAAAAGAAAAACGTCAAACTTGCCATATTATCTAATGGAACCCCGGCCCTTTTAAATGAATTGGTTCAAAGTAATGATTTAAAAGATTTCTTTGATGATCTTTTCTCAATAGAATCTGTTAAAATTTATAAACCTGATTCTAAAGTTTATGATTTACCGGTACAAAAATATAAAGTTAAACCAAAAGATATAACATTTTTAAGTGCAAATACATGGGATGTTTCAGGAGCTGGAAATTATGGTTTCAACTCTATTTGGGTGAATAGAAGTAATGATATTTTTGATAATTTAGATTTTAAACCTAAAAATGAAATAAACAATTTAACGCAGTTACTAGATTTAATTTAAAGGTTATTATAACTAATGACTCAAATTGAAGTTAAAAAAATTGTTAAAGCTATTAATTCATCAGATGGAGCTGGAGTAAAATTAAAAAGAAGTATTGGGACTCCTGAGGCAGATTATATTGATCCATTTTTGATGCTTGATGAATTTGGATCAGAAAATAAAGATGATTATCTTGCTGGATTTCCTCCGCATCCTCATAGAGGAATAGAAACAGTAACTTACATGTTGCAAGGCGAGTTTGAACACGAAGATAGCACTGGTGCAAAAGGAAAGATGGTACCTGGAGATGTTCAATGGATGAAAACTGGTAGAGGTATAATTCATTCAGAAATGCCTGCAATGACAGGTGGTAAACTATTAGGTTTTCAGCTTTGGATAAACATGCCAGCAAAGTTAAAAAAGAATAAACCTGAATATCTTTATATAAAAAGTAATGAACTTGGTATTCACAAAGACAGTGAAAAAATAGTAAAAATTATAGCTGGAAAATATGAAAAAATAGAAGGTCCTCAAATAAATCACAATGTAGAACCAATTTATTTTCATATAGTTTTAAATGAAAAAAAAGAATTTAAATGTGAAGTACCTGAGGGACATAATTCTTTTATTTATTTGCTAAAAGGTGAACTTAAAATTGGAGAAAAAGAGCATGATAAGATTAAAGACTCTAGTTTAATTTTACTTAAAAAAGGTAATACGCTTACATTAAAAGCAAATAAAAAAACTGAATTTCTTTTTATTGCGGGTAAGCCAATCGGTGAGCCAATTGCTAGAGGTGGTCCATTCGTCATGAATACAAAAGCTGAAATACTTGAGGCTATTCAAGACTATAACAATGGAACATTTGCTAAATATTAAAAGTTCAAGTACGTTTCTGTAATAATGCCTAAATCGATAATTATTAAGAAAAATGGTGGACCAGAAGTCTTAGAGCTTCAAGATGTCAATATAAAATCGCCTGGACCAGATGAAATAAAAATTACTAATCACGCGATAGGATTAAATTATATTGATACTTATCATAGATCTGGATTGTATCCTTTGCCTTTACCTAGCGGAATTGGTCTAGAAGCAGCGGGAAAAATTGATGAAGTAGGATCTAATGTTACTGATTTTAATAAAGGAGATAATATAGCATATGCCTCCATACCTATAGGAGCTTACTCGCAAGAAAGAGTAATACCAGCAAAAATTGCAGTAAAAATTCCGGATGAGATTTCTTATAAGCTTGCAGCAACATTGATGACAAAAGGTTTAACTACTAACTATTTACTAACCAAAACTTATAATCTTAAGGCAGGTGAAACAGTCTTATTTCATGCCGCTGCCGGTGGTGTTGGTCAAATATTTGCTCAATGGGCAAATAGTATTGGAGCTGAAGTTATTGGAACAGTGGGTTCAGATGAAAAAATAGAAATTGCAAAAACTAATGGATATAAAAATGTAATCAACTATTCAAAAGAGGATTTTGCGAAAGAAGTAATGAAGTTAACTAATAATAAAGGAGTTTCTGCTGTTTTCGATGGAGTTGGAAAAAATACATTTAAAGGATCAATTTCCTGCTTGAGACCAAGAGGAATGATGGTAAGTTTTGGAAACGCTTCAGGACCTTTAGATCCTGTAGATGTTCCAAAAGAAATTCAATCTAAAAGTCTTTTTTTAACAAGGCCTACTATTGGACATTATTTTACTAACAGAAAAGAACTCCAGAAAGGAGCGGATGAAATTTTTGAAAAAGTAAAATTTGGAAAGATAAAGATAAGAATTTTCAAAGAATATAAATTAAGTGAAGCAAAACAAGCTCATCAAGATTTAGAGTCTAGAAAACTAACTGGCCCTGCTATATTAATTCCCTAATGGAAAATAAAGTTATCTCTCCTTGCATAAGCATTTGCAAAACTGATCCCTTAAGTGGTTTTTGTTATGGGTGTGCAAGAACTAATAATGAAAAAAAAATATGGAAAGACATAAATACCACAAACGAGTGGAAGTCTAAAAATTTAAAAGATATAGCTTCTAGAATGAAAGGTTGGCAATTAGATACTTTTAAAGAGTCTTACAAACATAAAGTAAGCAGTGGTATGTCTTTGTTTAAAAAAAAACTTTTAGAAAATAAATAAAACTACAAATCTCTTTTCATTGAGTCCATATCACTCAAATGATATTTAAGAGCTTTATTCGATAATCTTATTTCTTGTAGAAATAGAAAAATCGAAATAATCATACAAATACAACATCCTGCAAAAATTAATCGTGCAACATGTAAGCTTCCTAAATAGAGCATTAAGACTGTTGACATATTGAAAAGAAATCCAAAAGCTGCAAAACCCATTGTAAATTTCAATAAATTTGTTCTATTATTTAAAACATGTAATTGGTTTTCCCATTCAGGGGGTGTCCGCTTATCAAAAGTATACTGGTCGTGCAGTTTTCTAATTAATGCACTTAAAGTATGATATCTATTGCTGTACATAGTCATCATTAAAGGTATGGCTGGAAACATCAAAGCAGCAACTGTGTAATCTATATCCATATCGAATCAAATTGATTATGAAGATAGTGTTTGATATTTACAAGTCATATTTTCATGAAGCATTTAAAAATATTTATTGATTTAACTAGGTTGAATAGGCCCATAGGTTTTATGCTTTTATTCTGGCCTTGTTCTTGGGGCTTAGGTTATGCTTACAACATAAAACAAGATTTAAACACGTTCTTATATTATTTGATACTTTTCTTTTTGGGATCAGTATTGATGAGAAGCGCAGGATGTATATTTAATGATATTGTAGATAAAGATTTTGATAAAAAAGTTCAAAGAACAAAAAAGAGGCCAATTGCAAGTGGTAAAATTTCAATAAAAAAATCAATTATATATATTTTAATACTTTGTTTAATTGCATTTTTTATTCTTATTCAATTCAATCTTCAAACAATACTCCTAGGACTTAGTTCAATGTTTCTAGCATTCTCCTACCCCTTTATGAAAAGAATAACTTATTGGCCTCAACTATTTCTTGGACTAACTTTTAACTGGGGTTTGATAATGGCTTATACTTCTATATTAGATCAAATATCCCTTGAAATTATTCTACTTTATATAGCAGCCATATTTTGGACATTGGGCTATGACACCATTTATGGAGTACAAGACATAGTAGATGATGAAATTATAGGAATTAAATCTACTGCGATTAAATTTAAAAAAAATATAAAAGTTTTTGTAGGATTATGTTATCTAACAACTTTTTTAATAATTGTATATTTGTTTAATAATAATATTGGAATTAATTTATCAACTTTATTTATGATTATATTTATATTAAGTTTAATCTACCAATTAAAAATTTTTAATAAAGGTGAACCAATCAATTGTCTTAGAGCATTTAAAATAAATAATTACTCAGGAATTTTCTTGTTAACATCAATTTTACTTAATTAAATTATGGAATTTAAAGAGCTTAAAAATATTTTAAAAAGACTATATAATGAGCATATTAGATATCACTTAAAAAGAATAATTTTGTGTTTAGTTTTATCTGTATGTATAGCAGGAAGCACATCTGCTATCGCCTGGCTTTTAGATCCTGCAGTTAAAAAAATATTTATTGATAAAAATCAAACATATGCTTGGTTAATACCTTTAGGAATTATTATAACGTTTTCTGTAAAAGGATTGTCATTGTACTTTTCTAGATTAAATATGAGCATAGTGGGTCAAACTATTTCTGGAGAATTACAAAAAAAAATTGCAAAATCAATTTTATTTTCTGATGTTCAAACGTTAGATTCACGTCATTCAGGAAGATATATTTCAAACATTCAATTTGATGCAGGACAAGTATCGCACTTAGTAAGTGTAGGAATCTTAAATCTAATGAAAGATTCTTTATCTGTCGTTTTTTTGGTTGGTTTAATGTTTTATCAAAACTGGAAGCTAGCTGCTTTTGCAATTTTTATGATCCCACTTGCAGGAGGTTTGGCAAAAAATCTTGGAAAAAAAGTTGGAAAAGCTACTACTCAAGCAAGTCAATTGTCAGGAAACTTAGTTTCTTTTTTAACAGATATTTTAAGAGGCTCAAGAATGATAAGAATTTTTCAAAAAGAGAATCAAGAAAATTCCAATGCAGACAATGTTATTACAGATTTATTAAAAAAAAATATTAGAGTTGCAGAAATTATGATACGAGCTACTCCTATTATGGAAGCTTTGACTGGATTTATGATTGCCGGATTTATCTTCTTTTCTGGAAAATTGATAAATTCAGGTGAACTAGAATTAAACAATTTTTTTTCTTTTTTAGCTGCAATGATGTTAGCTTATCAACCAATAAGATCCTTAGCCACACTTAATATGGTAGCCTACCAAGGTGCAGCAGCATCGAAAAGAATAAATACAGAAATCGATAAACCTATAAGAATAAGAAATGAAAATCATCTTCCCGACCTTCAAATTAAGAAGTCAAATATAACTTTTAAAAACGTTAGTTTTAGATATGAAACTACCAATGACAAGGCATTAAATAATATAGATTTGCAAATAGATGGAGGAAAAATTTCTGCCTTAGTGGGAAGAAGTGGAGCCGGCAAAAGCACTATAATAAATCTTTTACCTCGATTTTATGATCCTCAAGAAGGTGAGATTAGAATAGACGAACAAGACATTAAAAAGATCAATCTAAATTCATTAAGAAAAAGAATATCCCTAGTCAGTCAAGATGTTATTCTTTTTGATGATACAATTAAAAAAAATATCTCTTACGCTGACGACTCTGCAACGCAAGAAGAAATAGAAGAAGCTTGTAAATTTGCAGCAGCAGATGAATTTATTGAAAAACTGCCTAAAAAATATGAGACAATTGTTGGAGAAAATGGAGTTAAATTATCAGGCGGACAAAAACAAAGAATTTCAATAGCTAGAGCGATACTTAAAAAATCTCATATTATTCTTCTTGATGAAGCCACATCTTCATTAGATACGGAGTCAGAAAGAACAGTTCAAAATGCTATTAATAATTTAATAAAAGGAAGAACAACAATAGTGATAGCTCATCGTCTATCTACTATTCATAACGCAAATAAAATATTTTTATTAGAAAACGGAAAAATAACAAACTCTGGAGACCATGATTATCTAATCAAAAGTAGCGAAGAATATAAATTGTTATACAAAAATCAATTAAAGTAAATGCTGTTAATATACCGTTATCTCATTAACATTTTTTTCCCAATCATTATAATTTTAATTTTTATTAGGACAAAGTTTAATAAAGAAGATAAATTTAGATTTAAAGAAAAATTATTCTCTTCATCATTTAATATCATCAGACATAAAAATAAAAAATTGATATGGTTCCATGCAGCTAGTATTGGTGAACTTATGAGCATTATCCCATTAATAAGAAAATTAAACAAAGACAATAAATTTCAATTTTTAATTACTACAATTACACTTAGTTCAGAAAAACTAATTAATAAACACTTCTCTGGAGAAAAAAATATAATTCATAGGTTTTTTCCCATCGATAAACCGAGCCTTATTACGAAGTTTCTCTCAAAGTGGTCTCCAAACTTAATAGTTTTTGTAGACTCTGAAATCTGGCCAAACTTTCTTTTAGAAATTAATAAAAAAAAAATTCCTTTAATTCTGTTAAATGCAAGGATCACAAAAAAGTCTTTTTTAAGATGGAATTCAATAACAAAAATAGCTGAAAAAGTTTTTAAAACTTTTGATCTTTGTATTCCATCCAGTGAAGAGTCAAAAAAATATTTAGAAAAATTAAAAGTAAAAAAAATTAAATATTTTGGTAATCTAAAATTAACTTCAGAAAATAATCAAAATACTAATAGTAATAAAATATCATTTCATAAAAAATTCTGGTGTGCTGTTAGTATTCATAAAGAAGAAGATGGCCTTTGTGTACAAACTCATTTGCTTATTAAAAAAAACCATAAAGATATTATAACTGTTATTATTCCTAGGCATATTGATAGAGCTAAAAATATTAAAGCTTTGTGTGATAGTTTGAATTTGAAGTCTCAAATTGTCTCAGAAAGAGATGCTATAAAAGATGGTAGTGAAGTAATTATTGTAAATTCTTATGGAGTAATATCTAATTATTTAAAAAATTGTAAAAGTGTTTTTATAGGAAAATCACTTATAAAAAAATTAGAAAAAGTTGGAGGACAAAATCCAATTGAAGCTGCCAAACTAGGATGTAAAATTTACCATGGACCATACGTGTATAACTTTACTGAAATATATGAGCTTTTTAACAAATATAAAATTGCAGAAAAAATTTTAAATGAAAATGAACTAGCTCAAAAATTAAATATAGATTTAAATGAGCCTACCAAAATAAAAGGAGATAATTTAAAGATAATAAATGATTTGGGGAAAAAAATATTAGATGATACTTTTAATGAATTAAATAAATTTATAGGTAAATGATATTTTCCAAACCTAAATTCTGGCATAAAAAAAATAGCTTAATATCATGGATGCTAGTACCTATTTCACTTTTCCTACAATTACTTAGTGCAATTAAAGCAAAAATTACAATTCAGAAATCTTTCAAAATTCCAATCATCTGTGTTGGAAACATTTATTTAGGAGGTACTGGAAAAACTCCTTTAACTATAACTATTGCTAAAGAATTAATAAAACTAAAAAGAAAACCTGCAATAATTAAGAAATATTATCCTGAACATATTGATGAACATAATTTAATTAGTGATAGTCTTAATTGTCTTTTTTTAGAGAAAGAGAGATTTAAAGCTATAACTAATGCTGAAAAAAAAGAATATGATGTAGCAATTTTAGATGATGGTTTTCAAGATTTTTCTATTAAGAAAGATTTAAATATATTGTGTTTTAATAGTAAACAGCTAATAGGTAATGGAATGATGATTCCTGCTGGCCCACTCCGGGAGGAAATAGGTGCAATTAAAAGATCTCACATAATTTTAATTAATGGAGATAAAAATGAAATGTTTGAGAAAAAGATTTTAAGCATTTCTAATAAAGTTAAAATATTCTATTCAAAATATGTCCCTACAAATATAAATGAATTTAAAGAAAAAAAACTAATTGCATTTGCAGGAATTGGAAATCCAGATAATTTTTTTAGCCTACTTGAAGAAAATAATCTTAGAATTGAAAAAAAAATTGCTTTTCCCGACCACTATCAATTTAATAAATCAGATATTCAAAAATTGCTTAATGAGTCCTTAGCCAATAATCTTGACCTTATAACGACTGAAAAAGATTATTTTAGGATAAAAAAATATGCAATAAAGGAAATAAAATATATCAAACTTAAATTAGAAATTTTCCAAAAAAATGAGTTTTTAAATCAAATTAAAAATTTTTTATGATTAAAATAATTAGATATTTTTTAGAAGCTTTATTTGTATACTTTTTTTTCATTTTATCAAAATTATTTGGTTTAAAAATAAGTAGAATATTATTTTCTTTCATCTTCAAAAAAATCGGTCCATTTATAAAATCAAATAAAGTAATTGATGACAATTTATCAAAGTTTAATAAAAATCTTTCTATTAAAACAAAGAAAAAAATTAAAGATAACATGTGGTCTAATTATGGTATGACTTTTATTGAATATATATTTTTAAAAAAATTTAGAGAAAAAAATTTTCATATAGATATTGACGGTGAAAATATTTTAGAAGAAGTATTTAATAAAAAAAAACCAGTTATATTTATATCTGGACATTTTGCAAACTTTGAACTTATGTCAATGGAAATAACCAAAAAAAAAATTAATCTAGCAACCATCTATAGACCTCTGAATAATTTTTTCTTGAATCCATTTATGGAATACTTAAGAAAAAGATATATTTGTAAAAATCAAATAAAAAAAGGACGTGCAGGTGTGAAAGAAGCTATAAAATTCATTAACAAAGGTTATAGCATTGCTCTCATGTTAGACCAGCGAGTAAGTGAAGGAGAAAAAATAAAATTTTTTAATACCAAAGCTCTTACTACAACCTTGCCTGCGCAGTTAGCTTTTAAACATCATTTAAATATTGTGCCTATATTCATCGAAAGAAGTCGTAATGATTTTTTCAAAATGAAAATATACAAACCTATAAGTCCATTTAATTTTGATAACAAAATTCAACTTTCAGAAAAATTAAATGAAATAATAGAAAACATGATAATTAAAAATCCAAACCAATGGATTTGGACCCACAATCGGTGGAAGTAAACTAAATTATTTCTTTTTTCTAAAATTCTGATACCGTAAATTAACTTCAATAGGTGAATAATAAGCCTCTTGTAAATCAACGTTCCAATAATTTAGTTTTTCTAAAGGTATTTCCTTGCCAGAAATAGCACAAATTACAAAAGTTCCCTCTTCAATAATATCGAATGAGTTATGCTTATATTTAAGTTTAGCTTTTTTTTTATTCATCTATAAATTATATATAATATATCTTTTCATATGAATATTGCTTTAATAGGTAGTGGAGGCCGCGAACATGCTTTATGTCAAAAAATATATGAATCTAAACTGTCTAAAAAAATATTTTGTATTCCTGGTAATGCTGGAACAGCTCAAATTGCTACTAATATAAATTTAGACATATTAAATTTTAAAGAATTATTAAGAAATATTAAATCACTAAAAATTGATTTGGTAATTGTAGGTCCAGAAGAACCTTTGGTCAGAGGAATAGTAGATTTTTTAAATAAACATAAAATTAAAGTGTTTGGACCTAATGCATATGCCTCAAAGTTAGAGGGTTCAAAAGCATTTATGAAATCAATTTGTAAAAAATATCAAATTCCTACGGCACAATTTAAAATATGTAAAAATAATTCAGATGTAAAAAAGTTTTTAAAGAATAGTAATTTACCTATTGTAGTTAAAGCAGATGGTTTAGCAGCTGGTAAAGGTGTTGCAATCTGCAAAACTAAAAAAGCAGTTCTTAGATTTTCAAATGAAATATTTCGAGGAAAATTTAAAAGTTCAAAAAAACTAGTTCTTGAAGAATTTTTAGAAGGAGAAGAAGCAAGTTATTTTTTAGTTGTTGATAAAAAAAATTTTAAATTTTTTGGATCTGCACAAGACCATAAACGTGTAAAAGAAAAAGACCAAGGTCCAAATACTGGGGGCATGGGCGCATATTCACCAGCTCAAATAATTAATAAAAAACTTGAAAAAAAGATAATTAAAAAAATTATAAAACCAACTTTATTTGCTTTAAAAAAAAAGAAAAAACCTTACACTGGTTTTTTATATGTTGGTTTGATGATAAAAAATAATGAACCCTTTTTAATAGAATATAATGTTAGAATGGGTGATCCAGAGTGCCAGGTTATAATTCCAAGATTAAAAACTGATATATTAAAAGTTTTTACCTTTGCCTTACAAAACAAATTGAATAAAATTCCCATAAAATGGAAAAAACTAAAATGTATGACCATAGTTTTGTGCTCTAAAGGTTACCCTGGAAAATATAAAAAAGATAAGAAGATTGGAAACATAATAAATTTAAAATTAAATAAAAATTCTTTTATTTTTCATGCCGGCACCAAAATAATTAAGAATAATTTAGTTTCTAATGGTGGTAGAGTTTTAAATATTACCTCAACTGGCAAAGTGTTTAGATCTATAAGAAAAAATATTTTTAAAACGATAAAAAAAATAAATTGGAAAGATGGTTTTTTTAGAAAAGATATTGGTTGGAGAGTAATTTAATACTGAATGAGAATCATAAGTGGAAAACTCAAAGGAAAATCAATTGACTTTTTAAAGTCTAATACTACTAGGCCTTTGAAAGACTCTGTAAAAGAAAATATTTTTAATATCATAACTCATTCAAATTTAATAAAAGTTAATTTTGAAAAATCAAATGTATTAGATTTATATTCTGGAATTGGATCTTTTGGATTAGAGTGTATATCAAGAGGAGCAGATAAAATAACCTTTGTTGAAAAAAATAAAATTGCGGTTGATATATTAAAAAAGAATTTACTTAGATTATCATTAGAGAACAAATCTATAGTTGTCCAAGATGAAATTTCAAATTTTTTAAAAAGTAAATTAGAAAAAAAATTTGAAATTATTTTTTTAGATCCACCTTTTAAAAAAGATGATTATATAAATGACCTGGAATTAATTCGAAAAAAAAAAATTTATAAAAAAAATCATATCTTGATTATCCATAGAGAAAAAAAATCTCTTGAAGTTCTTCCAAAAATTGTTGATACAATATTGATCAAAACTTATGGACGTTCAAAAATAATTTTTTCAAAATTTCTAAGCTAATAATTTTTTTGTTGAAGTTTTTACTTGCTCTACAGCAGGTTGATTAAAAGGGTTTATACCAGATATTTTTCCTATAATTGCGGTTTCTAAAATAAAATATGAAAATAACTCACCTAAAGTTTGCTCACTAAAATCAATAATTTTAAATTCTCTATATGGGATTTTATTTTTTATGAGAGCTTTTATAAAAGCATTCTTTTGAGCTAATTTAATCTCTGATAAAGATTTTTTGTTTAAAAAATTTAATTTATTATTTAGATTTTTTTGATATATTTTTTTATCATCACTTTTTTCATAACTAAAAATATAAAATAACTTATCCCTAGGCCCATCTAAATAAAGTTGCAACAAACTATGATGATCTTTAGGCGCTTGAGAGATTGTGGGTAAAAAACCTCTACCGCTTTTACCCAAACTTTCTGAAATTAATTGCTGATTCCAGTATAAGAACTTAGTTAATTGAGGAACGTAATTAAAAAAGATTATATTTTTAAATTTTGTCTTGAGTAAGCTTGATAAAGTTATACTGCTTTCTTTCAAAAACTTTTGATTTTTCTTTTTAAAATGAATTAATATATTTTCTCTGAGCTTTTTAATATTTAATCCCATTAAATAAGCAGGTAGCATGCCTACCTCTGAAAATACTGAGTATCTTCCAGAGATATAGCTTTTATGTTCTATATAATTTAATTGCTGTTTTTGAGCTAAAACGTAGAGTGGATTATCTTTTTTCTCTGAAATTATAATTACATTTTTTGATTTTTTTTTAATTATCTGCAAAGCAAAAGAATTTGATAAAGTCTCTATAGTTGTCCCAGACTTAGAAATTATTATAAATAGTGTTTTCTTTAAGTCTTTGCCAGATTTTAGTTTTTTAATTTTTTCTAGATCTATATCATTTATAAACAAAAAGTTTTTTTTAATTTTTTTTTCTAAAAAAGAATATATTGCCTCAGATCCTAGTATAGAACCACCCATTCCAATTATAACAATCGTTTTGTATTTTTTAAATTTAGAAAGATCTTTAATATTAAAATTAAAAATAAATTTATCACTTAAAGAGTGAAAGGTATCTTTAGTATTATCCAAATTTTTGGAAATCTTTTTAAAAATTTTTGAATATTTATTATTTAATTTTTTTTTTAATTTGAGATTTAAATATTCTTTTTGAATAAAATTTTTGTAGGAAATTTTTATATTTTTTTTCAATTTCTTATTTGTTTTAAAACAGAATCTTCTAGTGAAGAAGATGATGAACTAGACGATGCCTCTTCATCTTTAGTTTTTAACATCTTTTCAATTTTATTGCTGTCTATATTTTTTGAAGTATTTCTCGAACCTGGTTTAGGTAAAGTATCATAATCAGGAGGTAAAGATAATGGTTCTTTTTTTTTTACCAAAAATTCATCCTGGTTAGTAATCTTCTCATTTCTTAAAACTTTTCCTGCATCAGATAAACTATTGCAAGAGTAAACAAAAGAAATCATTATTAAACTAATTAGTATTTTTTTAATTTTTTTCATCTTTTATAATTAACTCTTTTCCTATTATTGTTATAATTCCGATTGTTATAAATATATCTGCGATATTGAATGTAAACCAGTGAAAACTTTGAAAATGAAAATCTATAAAATCAGGAACTGCAAAATATACTAATCTGTCATAAAAATTACCTAAAGCCCCTCCCACAACTATAGAGTACAAAATTTTATCAATAAACTTAGATTTTAAAATTAAATAGAGCAAAAATATTATAACTGAAAAAATAAGGAATGTTATAAAATTATAAAATAAAGCTGTATTAGTACTCAAAATTCCGAATCCTATTCCGGTGTTCCAAACTAAGTCTAGATTTATAAAATCATTTATATAAACAGTGTTATTTTGTAGTTGAGCGTTAATTATTTTGATTTTTGAAATTCTATCAAAAAAAAATATTAAAGTTATAACAATAAGACTAATAAATTCTGTTTTATAAGATCGTTTTAAGTTACTCATATTTATTAAATGTTTCCATTAATTTCATTTTGACAACGGATACATTTTCCATTCAAAATTTTCCAACATCTCGGACACTTAATTCCTTGAGATTTATTAACTTCGATTATCAATTCGTCTTTATTTGCACTTTTTATTTTTACTGCTTTAGAGGTAATAAAATATTCAGCTAAATCTATGTCTCCTAATAATTCAAAATTTTTATTATCTGTAATAATTTTGAGTTCCGCTTCTAAACTAGAACCAATTTCTTTACTTGCTCTTTTAGCTTCTATAGCAATATTTGCCTCTTGCTTAATTTTAAAAAGTTGTTTCCACCTATTGTCTAAATTTTTGTTTTCCCATTTTTTAGGTATTTTAGGAAAATCATATTCATGAATATTTTTTTCATCTCTACTTACTAAACTATAAATTTCATCTGTAGTAAAAACAAATATAGGAGCAAACCATTTTATTAAACATTCTAAAATTATATTAAGAACAATAACGCATTCTTTTCTTTTTTTTGAATTAACATTATCACAGTACAAAGTATCTTTTCTTATATCAAAATAAAATGATGAAAGATCTAAAGCACAAAAATTTAAAAGTTCTTTATACATTTTGTGAAAATTGTAATTGTTTAAGTTATCTTTTATTAATAAGTCTAAAGAAAAAAGTTTATGCAAAATATATTGTTCTAGTTCATCAAAATTTTGTAGATCAATAGACTCAAATTTTTGAGCTATAAAATTATCTTTTATATTTCCTAAAATAAATCTAAATGTATTTCTAATTTTTCTATAAGACTCTGCATGTTGTGCTAAGATATTTTTGTCTATTCTTAAATCTTCAGCATAATCCGAAGAAGCTACCCAAGCTCTAAGAATATCTGCCCCATAATTTTTAAGAATTTCTTCTGGAGAAATTACATTACCTGATGATTTTGACATTTTTAATCCTTTACCATCCACAACAAAACCATGTGATAAAATACTATTAAAGGGAGCTCTGCCTCTTGTGCCACATGACTCTAATAAAGATGAATGAAACCAACCTCTATGTTGATCTGAACCTTCAAGATACATATCAGCTGGCCATTTTAAATCTTTTCTTTTTTCTAACACAAAACTATGTGTAGAGCCGCTATCAAACCACACTTCTACAATGTCATTAAGTTTTTCATAATCATTTGGGTCATAATCTTTTCCTAAAAATTTTTTCGAGTCATCTGTAAACCAACAATCAGATCCTTCTTTCTCATAAATTTCCGCAATTCTATCTATTATTTTTTGATCTTTTATTGGTACTTTTGTTTTTTTATTAATAAAAATTGGCAAAGGTACTCCCCAAACTCTTTGTCTAGAAACACACCAATCTGGCCTTCCTTCGATCATAGAAAGTAAACGCTCTTTTCCTTTTTCAGGATAAAAAGCAGTATCATTTATAGCTTTAATAGCTTTAGATCTTAAAGAATTTTTTTCCATTGAAATAAACCATTGAGGTGTTGCGCGGTATATTAAAGGAGCTTTTGATCTCCAAGAATGAGGATAGCTATGCTGTAGTTTATCGTTTCTTAAAAGTTTTTTTTGCTCTTTTAATTTTTCTATGACTATAGGATCTGCTTTAAAAATATGTGTATTAGTAAAATGAGGTACTTCTTTGGTATATAATCCAGCATTATCAACTGTGTAGCTTGAGGGTATATTATTTTTTAAACATAAATTAAAATCATCAGGGCCATGACTTGGTGCACAGTGTACTATGCCTGTACCCTGTTCCAGATCTACAAAACCTGCTTCAAGCATAGGTACATCATAGTTAAAATTCATCTCTAAAAAGGGATGACTGCAAATAGTTCCTTTAAACTCTGAACCTTTAAAAGTCTTCAAAATTTTATGATTTTTAATCTCACAAGATTTTACGATTGACTCTATTAAATTGTTTGCGACGATAATCTTTTTTTCTTTAAAATGTTCTAATTCTTCAATTTCAAGAAGAGAATATTCTATAGAGCTATTAAATGCTAAAGCTTTGTTAGCAGGTATTGTCCATGGTGTTGTAGTCCAAATTACTACATTAGCATTCTTAAGGAAATCATTTTTAGTATCCTTAATTTTAAAAGCTACAAAGATTGTATTGGATGTATGGTCCATATACTCTACTTCTGCATCTGCTAAGGCTGTCTTCTCTACTGTAGACCATAAAACAGGTTTAAATCCCTGATATAAGCTCCCGTCTAAAAGAAACTTACCTAGCTCCCTTACTATCTGAGCTTCGGCTGAATAGCTCATTGTGGAATAATAATTTTCAAAGTCTCCAACGACTCCAAGTCTTTTAAATTCCTTAATATGAATTTCTATCCATTTTTTTGCAAACTCTCTACACTCTTGTCTGAAATCTTTTATAGGAATTTCATCCTTGTTTTTTTTCTTTTTTTTATATTGTTCTTCAATCTTCCATTCTATTGGGAGACCGTGACAGTCCCAGCCAGGAACATAAACAGAGTTTTTGCCATTCATTTGATGAAAACGAGTTATGATATCTTTTAAAATTTTATTAAGAGCAGTTCCCATATGAATATGTCCGTTTGCATAAGGAGGACCATCATGAAGAATAAACTTTTCTTTATTTTTAGAGTTTTTTCTTAACTTTTCAAAAATTTTATTTTTTTCCCATTTGTCTAAGATTAATGGCTCTTTAGTTGGTAAACTTGCTTTCATAGAAAAAGCAGTTTTAGGAAGATGCAAGTTTTCTTTAGACATTTTTTTTTGCTTGAATTATATCAATTTTTATTTGTTTCTTTAACTGTTCTAAATCCTTAAATTTTTGCTCTGGCCTTATAAATTTTATAAAATTAACGTTAATCACTTTATTATATAAGTTTTGACTAATTCCAAATATATTCACTTCTAATAGTAAATTTTGGCCATTAAATGTTGGTCTATAGCCAATATTTGCAATCCCTTTTCTTTGAAATTTTCTAGTTTTAACTATAACAGAGTAAACTCCAAGTTTTGGAATCATATATTCCGAAATCTTTATATTACAAGTAGGGAAGCCAATCTTTCTTCCTCTTTTTTGACCTTTAATAACCCTTCCATGAATACACCAGTTTCTGTTTAATAATCTATTTACCTCCAAAATTTTTCCTAGAGAAACTTTTTTTCTTATAATTGATGAGGAAATGACTATATCATTTTTTTTTAATGGACTGGTAATTATAGTTTTATAATTATACGAGTTAGAATATTTCTTAAGAGTTTTTATATTTCCTTGTCTTTTAAATCCAAATTTAAAGTTATTACTTACGTACAAAAATCTACATTTTGCCTTCTTAAATATAATTTTTTCTATAAATTCTTCAGCTGAAAGTTTTGAAAATTTTCTATTAAAATTTATTATTATTAAAAAATCTAACTTTAATTTTTTAAGTTGTTCTTTTTTTTGTAATAATAAATTTATACGATGATTTTTAATCTTTTTATTAAAAAACATTATGGGCATAGGTTCGAATGTGATAATTCCAAAAGGTAATCTATTTTTTTTTGCTTTTTTTTTTGCAGCATTAATTACTTTTTGATGTCCTATGTGTATTCCGTCAAAATTTCCAATGGCCACAACACTTTGTTGATGATGTTTTTTTATTTCAAGGTTTTTATAAATTTTCATTTTACCACTTTAATTCTTTTTGAAAATATTTAGTTTTTACATTATATCTTTTTAATAAAGCTGGAAGGCCTTTATCATTTTTAATTTCATTTCTGTGAACCCCATTGTAAATAAATAAGCTATCTATATTTAGATCGTTAGCACCTTTAATATCTGTTCTCAAGTTATCTCCTATTGCTAGAACTTTTTCATTTAATTCAAAGCACATTTCATAAATTTCTTTATATGGTTTTCCATAATATATGACCTCTCCTCCCAAAGACTCAAAAGTTTTAGCTACTGATCCAGCACAAAGTTCTTCATTATTACCTCTATGTACTATTAAGTCAGGATTTGTACATATAAGTTTTTTAGAAGTGAAACTCTTAAGCAAATCTTTATAATAATTTAAGTCTTCATCTTGCTCATCAAAAAGACCCGTACAAAGTATAAAATCACAACTGTCTAAAGATGTTTTGTTTTCAAGTACTGTTTCAAATATTGATTGATCTCGAGATGGTCCAAGATGATAAAATTTTTTTCCAAACTTATTTTTATTAATTGCTTCCATCGCTGCTTCACCAGATGTAACCACTTTAGATAAAAATTTTTCCTGCATTTTCAATTTTTTTAAGAATTCTATAACTTTAGAGCTAGGTCTAGGTGCATTAGATAAAAATACAATTTTTTTTGAATTTTTATCTAAATTTTCTATTACTTCTATTGCTTTTGGGTTTAAAGATATGCCGTTATGCATCACGCCCCATAAGTCTATTACGAAGGTATCATAAGAATGAAATATCTCAGATAAATGATTTAAGTCTTTCAATTTTTACAATCTCTCTTAATTTTATCCTCTAAAATTCAGCAATTTAGCCTTTTTTTTAATGATTTTCGCCTCTTGAAATCTTCTCAAAACTTACCATATCAGCACTACACAAAAATTTATAGGAGAAATACATATGAAATTTAGACCCTTACACGATCGTGTCCTTATTAAGGTATTAGATAGTGAAGAAAAAACAGCAGGAGGGATAATTATTCCTGATACTGCTAAAGAAAAACCTCAAGAAGGAGAAGTAGTAGCAGTAGGTCCAGGTGCCAAAAATGATCAAGGAAAATTGACGCCAATGGATGTAAAAGTTGGTGATATCGTTCTTTTTGGTAAGTGGTCAGGAACAGAGGTTAAAATTGATGGTAAAGAATATAGCATAATGAAAGAGTCTGACATCATGGGAATATCAAAAGGGAAAAAATAACTTTATTAAAGGAGAATTAAAATGGCAAAAATAATTAAGTTTGACACAGAAGCAAGATCACGAATGCTTAAGGGGGTAAATACTTTAGCAAATGCAGTAAAAGTGACATTGGGTCCTAAGGGCAGAAATGTAGTGATGGACAAATCTTATGGAGCTCCTAAAATCACAAAAGATGGAGTTTCAGTTGCAAAAGAAATTGAGCTAGAAGATAAATTTGAAAATATGGGTGCACAAATGGTAAAAGAAGTTGCTAGCAAAACTAATGATAATGCTGGTGATGGAACAACCACAGCAACTATACTTGCTCAATCGATAGTTAGTGAAGGGTTAAAATATGTTACGGCGGGAATGAATCCCATGGATATCAAAAGAGGAATTGATAAAGCTGTTGAACACGTAATAGAAAAACTAAAAACATCTTCAAAAAAAGTAAAAGCTAATGAAGAAGTTGCTCAAGTAGGTACTATATCTGCTAATGGTGAAAAATCTATAGGTGACATGATTTCAAAAGCTATGCAAAAAGTTGGAAATGAAGGAGTAATTACTGTTGAAGAAGCCAAAGGAGTAGAGACAGAACTTGATGTTGTTGAAGGAATGCAATTTGATAGAGGATATCTTTCTCCGTATTTTGTAACAAATACCGAAAAGATGACAACAGAACTTGATAACCCTTTAGTTCTTTTAGTAGAAAAAAAATTAACAAACTTACAACCAATGGTGCCACTTTTAGAGTCAGTCGTTCAGGCAAACAGACCTTTAATGATAATATCTGAAGACGTAGAGGGAGAAGCTTTAGCTACTTTAGTTGTAAACAAATTGAGAGGTGGTTTAAAAGTTGTAGCTGTGAAAGCTCCAGGTTTTGGAGATAGAAGAAAATCAATGCTAGAAGATATTGCTATTCTTACAGGTGGGCAAGTAATTTCAGAAGATATTGGTCTTAAATTAGAAAATGTTAAGATTAATGACCTGGGTTCTTGTAAAAAAGTAAAAATTGATAAAGAAAATAGCACTCTTGTTGCAGGAGAAGGTAAAAAATCTGACATCCAGGCAAGATGTAATCAAATCAGATCTGAAATTAATGAAACTACATCAGATTATGACAAAGAAAAACTTCAAGAGAGATTAGCTAAGCTAGCAGGCGGTGTTGCTGTAATTAAAGTCGGTGGAGCAACAGAAGTAGAGGTTAAGGAGAGAAAAGATAGGGTAGAAGATGCTCTTAACGCTACTAGAGCTGCTGTAGAGGAAGGAGTTGTTATTGGTGGAGGTTGTGCACTATTATATGCCTCACAAGATCTAGATGCTTTAAAAGTTAAAGGCGATGATCAAAAAGCTGGTGTAGATATTGTTAAAAAAGCGCTTCAATCTCCAATTAGGCAGATAACTGCCAACGCAGGAGTAGATGGATCTGTAGTTGTAGGAAAACTTATAGAGGGTAAAAAATTATCTCAAGGTTACGATGCTCAAAACGAAGAGTACGTAGATATGTTTGCTAAAGGTATTATTGACCCTACAAAAGTTGTAAGGTCTGCTCTTCAAGATGCTGCATCCATTGCAGGTCTATTGGTTACTACCGAAGCAATGATCGCCGACAAACCAGAAGAGAAGGATTCTGGTCCTGCTATGCCTCCTGGTGGAATGGGTGGAATGGGTGGAATGGGCGGCATGGGAATGTAGTCCCACACTGAAATTCAAGTAAAAATTAAAAAAAGGCAGTTTTTACTGCCTTTTTTTTTATCTGTACGGAATTCATTAATAATGAAAAAATAGACAATTAGATGATTATTAATTTCAACTTATTAAATATTTTATACTCAAAAAATATAATAGAAAAATTACCCAAAATTATAACTAGAAAAATCCACAAAATATTTAAGATTTATTTTGTGCCAACTAAAAAAGAAGTTTTACCGAATTCCAATTACCCAGTTTTTTTTGATTATACTTATCAAAAAAAGTTGATAAATGATTTTAAAATCAATCAAAATTTAAATTCATTTATGACATACCCTAATTTATTAAATTTGCTTCATACTCTGTTTAAAAAAGATAAAGAATTCAATTTTCTAGATTTTGGTAGAGAAAATATTGATTTTTATCTTAAATTTCACTCAGAATTCCCGAAAGGGAATTATTTCATATTTAATCAAAAATCTATTTTGGATAAATTAAAGCTACTTAAAATAGAAAATAATTTTACAAATCTTAATATAATTTATGATGAGAAAAAATTAACTGAAAAACAATATGATTTCATTAATCTAGGTAGTGTTATCCAATATGTGAAAAACTATGAAAATTTAATATCTGAGCTAATTAGTGTCTCTAGAAAATATATTTTTTTTTCTGGAACGCATTTTTATGACTCAGTAAATAATAAAAAGAACATAATAGTAAAGCAGGTTAATATTTTACCAATTACTTTCTATTTATATTTTTTTGATAAAAAAATTTTTTACTCTAATTTTTTGAAAAATGGATTTAAAATTAATTTTGAAAAAAAGAATCTAACAGATAATATAAACTATAAGAATTTTAAAAATAATTTTTTTTCATCTATTAATTATATTGATATTTTATTTGAAAAAAATTGAGTTATCTTAAAAAATTTATAAGTATTTTTTTTTTCTTTTTCACTTTTAGGGATTTTTTAGAAAATAAGATACATGCAGAAGATTTCAATATTAGTCCATCTTTTAAGACCCTTAAATTATTATCTTCTAATGTTTTTCCTGTGGAAGTTATATCTGAAATTATTTCTGAAGATCCAATAAAAGGATAAGTCTCTGTCGCACCAAGGCTAGAAATTAATTTATATTGTGTTACACCCTTTGAAATTAAAAAATTATTAGTTAAATTTGGATATTTTGTTGCAACTCTTAACCTTGTATTTCTTTTATATCTAATATCAAATGCGACTTCTTCTAAATCTGCTATTGTTTGAACATCTATCCAATCATTAGGAACGGCTATCACTAAATTGGCCTGTCCAAAATTAAGTTTTTGATTAATGATTATCTTATCTTTTAGATTTTTCTCAGACTCACTTAAGAGATCTAGACCAGATATACCAGCGTCTAATGTTCCATCTCCTAGTCTTTGTATAATCTCTTTAGCATGTAAATATATTATTTTAATATTTGGTTTGTTTTCGATGGTTGCAAAATAATTTCTTACTTTATTACTTTGTAAAATTTTATAACCTTTTTCATCAAAAAAGTTTAAAGATTTATCTTTCAACCTTCCTTTACTTGGCAATCCAATAGTAATTAAATTATTCATATATTATTTAAATTAATAGCTGCTCCTACTGCTGGGATATTTTTTTTGGCACCCAAACTTTTAAGTAAATCATCATACCGACCTCCTCTAGCTATCTCTCTTTTGCCTGAGAAAATTTCAAAAACTATTCCAGTGTAATACTCAATATCTCTTCCAAAATTTGTAATAAAGTACACTTGATGTTTTAATCTTTTTAAATTTTGAATTGACTTAAATTCTTTAAAGATATTTCTTCTAAGATTATTTCTTATAGCAAAATTTAACAGTGTTTTATCTAGTTTTGATAATTTACAATTAATTTTTAGAAATGATCTGATGATTCTGACAATTTTTTTTCCTTCTCTAAATGACCTTGGATCTTTTATTTTTTTGTTAAATCTCTTTAAAACTTCTGAAACTGATCTGCCGGCAATTATCTTACCTTGACTCATTTTTTTCATTTCATAAAATCTTTTTTTATCTGCATCAAAGGTCAAGGAATCTATATCTGAGTTATTTTCTAATCTTTTAAGCAATTCTTCAAAATATTTTGGTCGCCAAAAATGCCTTATCAATCTCAACTTCCATCTTTCTGGCATATCTAAAGAATTAATTAATTTATTGAATAAACTTATATCACCTACTTTAATTTGAATTCTTTTACTTTTTATTTTTTTTGCAGAGTTTAAAATTGTTTTGATGACTTCATAGTCATCTTTTAACTGATTCTTTGAACCTAGTATCTCAATACCTAACTGATCATTAATCAAATCAGATCCTTTTTTACTAGTTCTTCTGTAAGCTTGACCAGAATAATAAATCTTGGACTTTGATTTTTTCTCTAGATATTTAATACATGAAGCAACTGTTAGATCAGGTCTTAGACACATAATTTTTCCATTTTCGTTTTCAAATGTAAGCATTGACCTTCTAAAATTTTCACCAGATCTTTGAATGATATATTCAGAATCTAAAAGCACATCTGGTTCTGATAAAACAAAACCATTACTCCTAAAAGTATTAATAATCTGTTCAGATAATTTTTTTGATTTCATTAACTATCTCTTGAATTGCTATTGATTTTTCTTTTCCAGTACTTAAATCACGTAAAGTTGGCTTGCCTGATTTAATTTCATCTTCACCATAAAGAATAACAGCTGGTGCATTAATTTTATTTGCATATTCCATTTGTTTTTTTAATTTATTTTCTCCAGGATATATTTCTGCACTAATTCCTGCATCTCTAATGAGGGTTATTAATTTGATGTAATCTTTCATTGAATTTTTTTCAAAAACACAAATGACAACGGGTCTTGATTGTTTAATCTTAAAATCTTTTTTCTGCATTAGTGCGTAAACTAATCGATCTAAACCTATTGAAATCCCAGTTGCTGGTGCTTCGTAGTTACCAAAATTATTTACCAAGTTATCATATCTTCCTCCCCCGCCGATAGAACCAAATTGAATAACTTGTCCTTTACCATTTTTTATTTCACCTGTTAAATTAACTTCAAAAATTGGACCTGTATAATATTCAAGTCCTCTAATAATTGACGGATCAAATTTAAAATTCAAAAAATTATAATCATTAAATATTTTTAAAATTTCTTTTAAATCTTCTGTTGCTGGTAACTTTTTGTTTAATTCTTTTTCTATAATTTCTATGTTATTTAGACTTAAATTTGCTCCTTTAGTAAAATCTCCAGATTGATCTTTTCTTCCTTTACCCAATAATTGTTTAACACCTGTCCAGCCCAATCTATCAATTTTATCAAGGGCTCTAAGTGTTATCAATCTCTGATCATTGTTTTCTAAATTAATTTTTTTAAACAACTCTTCTGTGATTTGTCTTGATGAAATTTTAATTATGTATTCTGACTTAAGCAAACCACACTTTTCAAGAATTTCAGATATCATAACGCATAACTCTGCATCTGCTTGCAAACTCTTTGTTCCAACAAAGTCAGCATCAAATTGTAAAAATTCTCTAAATCTTCCAGGTCCAGGTTTTTCATTTCTCCAAACAGTTCCTAATTGATATCTTTTAAA
>MDTB01015555.1_pt1 | contig 25854 bp, 24 predicted proteins | sample 811161 | NCBI WGS metagenome assembly MDTB01 (sample SAMN05326650, study PRJNA326480) | marine metagenome | isolation source: seawater | place: Mediterranean Sea | collected 2009
ACAATATATTAAACCATTGCAAGATCGTTGGTCTAATTTTTGGCTCAAAAAAGACCAAGAATTAATTCAGCATTCAAAGGATTTTGGTTATTTTAAATTAACAGCAAAATGCAATTGGAAGTTTGCGATAGAAAATTACTGTGAAAGTTATCACCTTCCATGGGTTCATCCAAGATTAAATTCTTATTCAAAAATTAGTGACCATTATCATATAGAAGGTTTGCCTAATAGATTTGCTGGGCAAGGCACGATTGTTTACAATCCAAGATTTAAAGGTAAGCTTAAGTTTCCATGTTTTCCAAATTGGCCAAAAGATAAATTTCATATTGCTGAATATGTTGCTTTATTTCCAAACGTAATGCTTGGAATTCATAAAGATCATTTTTATTCATACTGGTTAGAACCGATTAATCATGAATTAACTATTGAACATATGGAAATTTATTACGTAGGAAATATCGCTGCTAATTCAAAAAAATTTAAAAATCTTAGAAAACAAAATTTAAAGCTTTGGCATGAAGTGCAATCAGAAGATGTTGGTATCATTGAAGGAATGCAAGAAGGAAGAAATTCACCTTCTTATAATGGAGGTAATTTTTCACCTGTTATGGATAATCCAACCCATCATTTTCATAAATGGATAGCAACAAATTTAGAATAAAAAATAAAATTAAAAAATTATTATGAATATAGATAATATAATTAGCATGGCATGGTCTGATAAAATTTCTTTTGAGGAAATTAAAAAAAGAACCAACTTATCAGAAAAACAAGTGATATCTATTATGAGAAAAAATCTAAAAAAAAAGAGTTATATTTTGTGGAGAAAAAGAGTTAGAGGTAGAATAACTAAACACCGAAAGTTAATGAAAACTAAAGTGAGTTAATAAGTTGAGCAGCTACTTTTTTAGATTTACCAAGGAACTTAATTTTTTTAATAGCTTCAATATTAGATTTGTCGTTTCCTACAACTACAAAACCTATCATTCCCATTCCTTTATGAGGTGTACACCAATAAGCATAAATACCTGGGACTTCAAAAGTATATTGGGTGTCTTTATTAACCTTAGATTTAAATTTATCTACACCAGCAGGTACTCCACCTTTAATAAATTCAACGTTATGACCTGGATCAGTTGATTTCCAAAAAACAGTGTCGCCAGAACCAATATTTACAATCTTTTTTGAAAAAACCATCAATTCTTTACCTTGCTTATTTAACATTTCAATATTTTCGTCAGCAGAAGCTTGAAAATTATATAAAACTGATAAAACAAGTAGTAGTGATAATACTTTTAAGGGTCTAAATAATTTAATCATTTAATAAGTTATATAAACGTTAAATAAAATAGTGCAATCTTTTTAAGTGTAACAAGATGACACAGTAGTAAGAATTATCAAACTTATGATTTTAAATAATTATACTCTGGGTCTATACCAAGATTTATTTTTTAACATAGAATTAAATAAACCACTAAATCTATTTTTATAGATATTAAATTTTTTTTTATTAAATAATAACAGATATAAAAATGATTTTAAAAAATATAAAATTAATTTGTGTATGTGAGAAAAAAATGAATAAAAATATCCTTTATATTTTGTTGTAAAGTAAAATGAAGACCACATAAAATGCCAATTTCTTGATAATTCCATTTCATAAGATATATTTGGATTATGAGATTTTCCTCCCAAATGAACAAATCTTGCTTTAGGAATTAAATAAATTAATTTTTTATTTTTTACTAATTTTGTACACAAATCTAACTCTTCAAAATAAAGAAAATAATTTTCATCAAAATAACTAATATTATTAAATTCAATTTTATTTAATAACATGGCGCAACCTTTTAGTTGACTAGTGTAAACTTCTGTTATGCTTTCATCTTTAAATCTATCATCATGAATTCTTAAATAATCAATGTCTTCTTGTGTTAAAGGAGCTAAAATAGCAAAATTTTTAACTTTATTAGCAGCTTCAATTAATCTATCCAAAGTACCTTCTAGTAGTTCAACATCAGGATTAATAATAAAAACTAACTTTGTAATAGAATTGTTTATGGCAATATTATTAGCTACTGAATAACCAACATTATCCTTTGCCAAAATACATTTAACATTTTTAAAATTTTTTTCTAAATTTTCTTTAAAATTATTATTATTCGAGTTTTCTACAACAATTATAGGTATTTTAGGATTTATAGATTTTATTGAATTTTCTATAATCTCTTCACTTTTAAAAGAAACGATTGCTATTGTAATATCTGATAAATCAAATTTATCCATAAATTTATAAATAAACCTCTAATAATAATTATGCAAATACTATATTGTTTAAATATATTAAAATTTAATTTATATAATTAAAAATATGAAACCTAAAGTATTTGATTGCATACTATTCTTTGATGAAAATGATTTATTAGAAATTAGATTAAATATACTTGATAAATATGTAGATTATTTTGTTATAGTTGAGGCTCTTCAAGATCACAGAGGTAATAAAAAAGAAATCAATTTAGACCTGAAAAGATTTGAACAATTTTCAAAAAAAATTAGACATATTAAAATAAACTTACCTAATTCCCAAAAAAACTCTGACCCGTGGGTTTTAGAAAATTTTCAAAGAAATCAAATTACACTAGGAATAGAAAATGCTGACCCAGAAGATTTAATCATAATATCTGATGTTGATGAAATACCTAATTTAGAAAAAATTAACATTAATAATATAAGTGATAAAATTTATATTTTTAAACAAAAACATTTTTATTTTAAGCTTAATTTACTTTCAAAATATATTTGGACAAAATCAAAGATGTGTAAGAAAAAAATATTAAAAACTCCTCAATGGTTAAGAAATATTAAACCAAAAAAATATTCTTTTTTTAGATTGGACAGTATTTTTTCTAATAAGAAGTATAGTAATATTCAGTTTATTGAAAATGGAGGATGGCATTTTTCATATGTCAAATCATTAGAAAATATTAAGAAAAAAATATCTTCTTTTGCTCATAAAGAATTAGATAATTTAGATTTTAATAATCTAGAAAATATAAATATGGCAATTAATAAAAAAATCAATATTTTTGACAATAATTCAAAACTTGAAGTTATTCAAATTGATGAAACTTATCCTTCTTATATTCAGCAAAATTTAAATAAATTTAAAAATTTTCTGGCATGAATTTTAATATATGAATAAAACTATTGAAATAAGCTCTCTTGAAATACTATTAAAATATATAAATCAAATAAAAATTATTTTCCCTATTATGTCCTATGGAAAAGATTATGGTTTTTTTCTATATAGGCCTTTAGGTCTAGGTAATCAAATAGCAATTTATATACTTGCGGCGTCATTAAAAAAAAATAACAGAAATATTAAAAATTTATTATTTCCTAATTTGCAATTAGAAAGTCGTAAACATTTTTTTAAAAGTATTAAAAGTTGGTTAAATAGATCAAATATTAATTTTAAAAATATTATAAAAGATTATAAAAGAATAAAGTTTATTAATGAATATAATCTAATTAAATCCCAAAAAAACTCTAATGAAAAATCATATTTTAATATAGATACGGGGGTCTTATATTTATCTACACATTTTCCAAATATAGATAAAACATTTTCAAATTATATAAAAGATAACTTAAAAGAAATTCAATCAGATTTTTTAAATGATTTTAAAAAATATTTAAGTTCTAAAAAAATTGACTTATTAAATCAAGTTCAAAAAGATAGTATAGGTATACATATAAGAAGAGGAGATTTTTGGCAATCTGAAGTTAAAGACGATAACTTAAAATACAATGCTTCACCTAATGATCTTTTTTATAAAAATATAATTAAAAAACTATTAAATTCTTCTGATAAAATTATTTATATTTATTCAGACCAAGAAAAAAATCAAACTTTAGATAGTTTAGATATAAGAAAATATTTAAATCAAAGAATATTTATTACAAGCCCTATAATGTCTGCACCTGAACTTTTTTTAAATATGACTTGTCACTCAGTTTTATTTCAATCAAATTCTACAATTTCAACATGGGCAGGAATAGTTTCTGGCTCCATTTGTCCCTGCCCAGCCAAAAATGTCCCCTACTTTGCTAATATTTATTTTGAAAACTTTATTAGTATAGATAAGTATTTTGACATTTAAATATAGATAATTTATTTAGAAAAAATATAACTTACACCTTTTTTTTCTAATAATTTATAATTATTTTCCTCTAATATTTTTAAACATTTTTTATTATTGTCACTAAGAGCTTCAATTGTTTGCATTTCAATACATACGAGAGTTGGATTATACTTTTTAAGATTAAAAGACTCTAAAACCTCTGCATCACTACCTTCAACGTCTATATTTAAAAAATCAATTTTATTTAATTTTTTAATATTCTTAATACTATTTTCAAAAGTCATTGTTGATATCTTTTTGATGAGTCTTTTCTCTTTGGATAAATTTTCTACAGCATATGTAGAAAATGTTTTATTTATAGAGTTAATAGCACTAAGATCGTGGTGAAAATATAAATCCACAGTCTCGTGTTTATTTGATATTGCTGCACAAATATTTGTGTCATTAGGTCTTGCAATGTTAAATAAATCTATTGAAACTTGATTTAAATCTATGTTTATTCCTGACCATTTTTTTTGATAAAGTAAAAATGTATTACTATATTTAAATGGATGATAGCAACCAATATCCACATAAAAACCGTGTGTTTTATTTTTAAAAAAAGAATCTATAAATAAATCTTCCCCTTGCTGTGAAAAACTTTTTTTTCTAAGATCTCGTTTATTTTGATATATATCATAGTAAAGATATAACTTATAAAATAATTTAATCTTTAGTATAAAATTTCTAAGTATAAATTTTTTTATCTGCATTAGTAAAATATAGATGAAAATAAGTTTTAATTAAAATCTTTTATAATCTTATTTAAATTGTGAATAATATTTGTTTTTCCATATATTGTTTTAGCAATATTATAACTATTAGTTGATTTTTGAACTAAACTTTTTTTATGTTGATTTTTTTTAAATATAATTTGCGATTTTGAGTTAGTTATTTTTTTTAACATTCTAACTAATTTTGTAATATAAACTTTTTGTTTTTGATAAAAATTTACTTCTTGATATAAAGCTAAATTTTTTTTAAGTAATTTGACAATACCAGTACAAATAGTATCTATATGAACAAAATTAAAATAATGTTTTTTATCTACTATAGTAATATTTTTATTAATCTTTAATTTAAATATAATACTACTCAGTGCCTTTTTTTTAGGATTATTTGTGTAAGAATAAACATCTGAAAATCTCAATATACATGATTTAATTTTAAATTTGTAAGAATAAAATTTAATTAGGTCTTCACATGTTTTTTTAGAAATAGAATAAGGACTTAAAAAATTATTTTTTTTGTCTATTTCAATTTGTTTGGTGCTACTAAAAAAAAGACTAGGTTTTTTTTTAGAGTTCCTAATAGACTCAAGAATAGTAAGAGTATCATTAATATTTTTTTTTGTAACAGAATTTGGTTTTTTTAAAGATACGCTATTTCTACTTTCGGCAGCCAAATGAATAATTGAAAAAATATTATCAATATTTCTATCTTTAAAAAAATTTTTTATTGAACTTTTATAGTATATTGCTTTTTTGTTTAAAATATTTCCTTTTTTTTGATCAACGCAAACGACTTTAAAATTTGATTTTAATAAAGTTTTTACTAAAAAATTTCCTATATAGCCGTGTCCTCCAGTAACTATAATTGTTTTATTGCCTTTCATAAAAGTTATAAATTTGTTTTATTATATAGTTTTGGTTTTTTTGGGTAAGCTCAGGATATATCGGTAACGATATAACTTCTCTTCCAATTTTTTCAGTATTAGGAAGGTGATTTTTTTTCTTTATTAAGTTTTTCTCAAGATGTACTCCTTTTTCAAGATGAGAAAAAACTTCTATTCCTTTTTTTTTAAGAAATTTTTTTAGTTGATCCCTTTTTTTCACTTTTAAAACATAGGAATTATATGTATCAAAAAAATTATTCTTGTTGTATACCGGCAATTTTACAAATTTAAGACCTTCAAGTTTCTTGCTGTAATTTTTTGCTAAATCTCTTCTTAAATTTACCCACTTGAAGAATTTTTTTAACTTTATTAAAGCTATAGCTGCATGGATATTGTCTAATCTACTATTAAAACCGTAGCATTTTCTTATTTCTTTATTTTCTGTTTTAATCCTACCGTGGTCTCGTAAAAGCATCACATTATTATAAATTTTTTTTGAGTTTGTGGTCAAAAAACCACCATCACCTGGAACATTTAAAATTTTCATCGGATGAAGACTAAAGGCTCCCGCTAAACCAAATGTTCCGGTATATTTATTGTTGTATTTTGCACCAAAGCATTGAGCTGCATCTTCAATAATTTTTAATTTATGTTTTTTTGCAATTTGTAAGATTTTTTTCATATCGCAACATCTACCATTAAGATGAACGACTAAAATAGCTTTGGTTTTTTTTGAAATTTTTTTTTCAATTTGATTTGGATCAATATTAAAATCATCTGCAATATCAGCAAAAATAGGGACGGCTCCTACATGAACAATAGCAGATACAGATGCAACATAAGTATGTGAAGGAGTAATTACTTCATCTCCTTTTTTAAGTTTTAATTGCGTTAAAGCCATTAGTAAGGCATCAGTTCCACTATTTAAACCAACACAATATTTAACCTTTAAAATTTGACAGATTTTTTTTTCAAACTTAGAAACATGTTCACGAAGAATAAAACTTGATGATTTAAAAATTTTGTTAATTTCTGTATATATTTCTTTTTTTAATAAACTAAATTGGCTATATAAATCTATATATTTTATTTTATATTTCATAAATATTTTTAATGTATTGTAATTATAATTAAGTTAATTTATTTTTAATGTATTATAATTATAATTAAGTGAATACAAGTGCTAAATAATGATATATAAAACAATTCTGTTTCTTGATGGATCAAAAACTAGTCTAAAATTATTAAATCTGGTTAATAAAAATAAAACTTTTAATATAAGTTTAGTTGTAATTAGTCCAAAAATGAAAAAATATTTACCAAAAGAAATAAAAAAGAAAAAAATTTTTTTTGAAACAAATTTTAGAAATTTTAATAAGTTTACTTTTTTTTTTAAAAATTTAAAATTTGACATAGGTTTTTCCTACTATGACTTCAAAATACCTGTATCAATATTGCACAAACTTAATATTGGTGGAATAAATTTTCACCCTAGCTACTTACCTTATAATAGAGGCAGGCATAGCACATTTTGGGGGATTTATGAAAATACTCCACTAGGAGCTTCTGCTCATTGGTTAACTGAGAAATTTGATGATGGGGATATATTTTATCAAGAAAAAATTAAAAATATTAATTATCAAAGTGCAAAAATATTATATGAAAAACAAATAGATTTACTTTTAAAAGTCATAAACAAAACAATTTCAATGATATCAAAAAATATTTTTATAAAGAAAAAACAAAATAAAAAAAAAGCTACATATCACAATAAAGCGCAAATAAAAAAAGTTACTACTTTTAACTATGACCATACATTAAAAAAATATGAATTTATTAGAATAATCCAAGGTACTAAATTTAATGATAATGGAATAACTGTGCTTCATGATAAAAAAAAATATTTAATTAATTTTAATTATAAATTCAAGAAAGTAAAAAAAATAAATACTCATTTAGATATTAATATAAAAGAAATTTTTAAAAATATTGGTCACAAAAAATATGTAAATTTTAATTTTTTATATAAAAATTTTATCTTTAAAATTCATAGCAAAATAACTAAAATTATATAATTTTAATAAATTTTATTTTATTAAAATAAATTAATATGCTTTTTTGCAAAATATTTAGATAACCTGGAAAGAGCATAACAGCTAGGACATTTTTTATTAATATTGTTAAAATTAATTTGTTCTTCATTCATTGGAGAGTTTTCATTTTTAAAGCTCAGAGCTTCTATAGTGGCATCATAAACCTCATCTTCAGAGGCATTTCTTGGTTCATAATCTTTTAAGTTATCTAAAACCCAACCAAAATTATAAAATAAATCTGACTGTTGTTGAAAACTAATGAAATTACTGGTTTCTTTTTTTTTTAAAAGCGTAGGAATTAAAATTGTTTTTTGTCCTGGATTTTGAATGCCTATTTGCCAAAAATTTGAGTATACTGAAGGTATATTCATTATATCAGCAAAATATCCAAACCCTGAAGCGCCTGCTAGAATGAATTTTGAATTTTTTAATAGCTGTAAGTCAAATTCAAAACTTGCATATTTCCACTCTGAATAGTTCAATATATTTAAGTTATCAAACAGTTTAGGCATCTTTTCTCTGCCAGCAAAAATAACCTTAAAACCTTTTTGCTGAAGATATTTTATAGTTTTTATATATGTATTAGGATCCGTTTCTTTCAATGTAGCATTCATCTTAACATTTTTAATATGTATAATTGCGTAATTATTTATTTCTTTTCCAATAAAATTTTTTAATTTATCATCAAAATTAGAAAAAAAAGACATTGGAAAATAATTTTTTGTACTTTGAATAGCTTTATAATACTTGATATAATTATTTATAACATCTGCCTTTTCTTTGTGTAACTTTTTCTTTAAAAAAAATTTATTATAATAAAAAGAAAATTTCTTCTTTTTATCTAATTGTGAAATATAATTTAAGTGTGAGAGAGAAAAGTCAATTGTTATGTCTGGGTATCTAATTAAAACTAAAGAAACTATTCTAAAAATAAAATTATTAACTATAAAAAAATTAAATTTGTGTTTATATATATCTCTTGCTCCAATCGAAACTTCAGATTTTGGCCAGACTATTCCATATTTAAAATCATCTTCTTTGTGAATTTTTGTATATCTAAAAAACCAATCTAACTCCATTAACACATGTCCAGTAGATTGGGAAATAGTGTTAACTATAAATTTTATTTTATTTTTTTTAAGTTTTAAATAAACAAAATATGTTATTGGAGTTAAAAAAAAAGACAAAAAAGGAGTAATTTTATTTAAATACACTCTAGATATTTTAAAAAAAGGATTATGCTTTCTATATTGTCTGTTAAATAAAAATTTTAAAATATGGTTTATTTTTTTTTTTTATCGATTTCATATTTTAAAACAAATTATTTAAAAAAATTATTTACATTCTTAATAATATAAAGAATTTCTTTTTCTTTTAAATTTTGATGAATTGGTAAAGTTAAAATTTTTTTTGCTTGAACTTCTGTTACAGGAAAATCACCTTTTTTATAATTCAAGTATTTTGCTGCTGGCTGTAAATGTAATGGTATGGGATAATGAATTGCAGTTTGAATACCTTTAGAAGCCAAATATCTAATTAATTTATCTCGATTATTTACCTGTATTACAAATGTATGATAAGTATTAAATTCTTCTTTTTTTTCCTTTGGGAAAAATATTTTTTTTTGATTAAGATTCTCAAAGTACAATTTTGCATTTTTTCTTCTTGTAGTTATTGTTTTCTTTAAATTTTTAATTCTATAATTCAAAATAACAGACTGCAAAACATCCATTCTTGATAAAAAACCAAATTTTTTAACTAAGTTTCTGTTGCTTAAACCATGGTTTCTAAATTGGGTGGCTTTTAAATAAAAATTTTTGTTATTTGTTGTCAAATAACCACCATCTCCACAACCGTTCAAATTTTTTAAAGGATGAGCAGAAAAACAACCTAGGTTTCCAAAAGATCCTGACATTTTATTATTTAGTTTTGATCCAACAGATTGTGCGGCGTCCTCAATAATTGGAATATTATATTTTTTAGATAAATTCATAATTTTATTCATTTCACAAACTCTACCTGTTAAATGAACAGGCATTATTGCTTTAGTTTTTTTTGTAATAGCTCTTTCTATTAAATCTGGGTTTATATTTTGATCTGGTAGGACATCAACAAATATTGGTTTTGCTCCTAGATGAACAATTACCGATGTTGAGGCTATAAATGAATTTGGAGGAGTTATGACCTCATCACCTCTTTTCACACCAGCTAAATGTAAAGCTAAAAGTAAAGCATCAGTTCCACTATTAAGCGCAACTGCATACTTTGTGTGACAAATATTAGAAATATTTTTTTCAAATTTTTTTATTTCTTCTCCGCCTACATAATTTCCTTTTTGAAAGACTTTTTCTATTAACGGTAAAAGTTTCTTTTTTTCTTTATTCCATTGAAGTGAAAGATTTATATAAGGTATTTTCATTAATTTTTTTTATAAAATTCTTTAACAGTCGAAATTACATAATCTAATTGTTTTTTTGTAAGATGTTGGTCGCAAGGAAAAGTTATTATTGATTTTGTATGTGCGTCAGTAACAGGAAAATCACCTTTTTTATGTTTTAAATTTTTCAAAAAATTTTGTAAATACATAGGTTTTGGATAGTGTACTTTTGCTTCAATTCCTTTTTTTAAACAATATTTTAAAAGTGCATCTCTTTTTTTAGCAAAAACAATATATAAATGATAAACAATCTTAAAATTTTTAGGTCGATTAGGAATTCTAATGGAATTTATTTTTGACAAATGTTTATCATAGTAATTTGCATTTTTTATTCTTGTATTGGCAATTTTTTTAGCTTTTGGTAAAATCCAATTACCAACAACTGCTTGGATGGTATCAAGTCTAGAATTATAACCTGGTATTTTAACCGTATCACGATCAATTAAACCATGATTTCTAAGTAAAAGTAATTTTTGATAGTGTTTTTTGTTATCAGTTGTTATTATACCTCCGTCTGACCAAACATTTATATTTTTAAGAGGGTGTAAAGAGAAAGCAGATAATTCTCCCCAGGTTCCAGCTTTTTTTTTATTTATTTCTCCTAAAATAGATTGGCAGGCATCTTCAATTATAGGAACTCTATATTTTTTAGAAATTTTCATTAATTCAGGCATATTTGTCATGTAGCCAGTAAAATGAACTGGGATAATTGCTTTAGTTTTTTTAGAAATCTTTTTTTTTATCTTATTTACATCCAAACAAAATGTATCATCACAATCTACAAATACTGGTATAGCTCCTAATTCTAAAATTCCACCCACTGTTGCAACAAAAGTATTTGCTGCTGTTATAACTTCATCTCCACTTTTTACACCTATACATTTTAAAGAAATTTTTAATGCATCAGTACCTGAATTTACTCCAACTGCATATTTTGTTCCTATCAATTTAGCAAAACTATCTTCAAATTTTTTCAGTGGTTTTCCCAAAGTAAAATCTTCAGTTAAAACAAATTTTTTTAAATTCTTCCAAAGATCATCACAATTTGAAAATTGCTGTTTAAGATAGGAATAACGTACTTTCATAATTTAATTTAGATCTATTGATTGCATCCTTTTAATATTGAAATACTTCTCATCTTCCAAAGAGTTCGGCAGCAGACCTTTCTCAAAAGCTAATTTAAGATCTTGAACAGCTTCTTTAATTGTATGTTTTGGAACAAATCCTAATACATTTGCAATTTTTTTTGATGAAATATGATAAGATCTATTATCGTCAGTTGGAGTATAATTTAGCTTAACATCTTCACCTACGACTTCTTTAACTGTCTCAGCTAAGCTTTTTACTGATTGATTTTCATAACCTGCATTAAATATTTCACTTTTAACAAGTTTTGAAGGTGATTTAAGTAAACTCAAGTAAGATTCTACCATATCTCTAATATGTATATTTGGTCTTAGCTGTTCCCCACCAAAAACACTTATTATACGTTTATGATAAGCTAAATTTGTTAAAATATTTACCACAACATCTAATCTTTGTCTTGGAGCATACCCACAAACTGTTGCAGGTCTAATTATAATATTTGTAAAGTCAGAAGAGTTAAATTCTAAAAGTATTTTTTCACAATCTGCTTTAAATTTTGAATAATCAGTTAAAGGTTTTAAAGATATATCTTCATGAACATCTTTTTCTTCTCTTATTCCATAAACAGATGAAGATGAAGCATAAATAAAACGATTAACACCACTTTTGACACTTACTTCTACCAATGGTCTAAATGCATCAAGATTAATAGATTTTCCAAGCTTAGGATTTAATTCAAAGCTTGGGTCGTTTGATATACATGCCAGATGAATTACTCCATCGTGACCAGGTATTAATTCTTTAAGAATTTTAATATCTCTTATATCACCTTTAACAATTTTAAGATTGGGATGTGGTTTTAAAACATTTTGTCCATATATCATTATATCAAATGCTGTTACAGAATAACCTTCAGACAAAAGCCTTGGAACAAGAACTGAACCAACATACCCTGCAGCTCCTGTAATAAAAATATTTTTATTTTTTTTGATATTATTCATCAATCATATTATCGTTTAGTTCTTCCCTATCAAGAAAAGGGGTCATATCATGAATTGGTTTCCCAAATTCTATTTTAGGAAAAACTCTTTGATCAGATTTAATTTTTACATCACACAAAATTGGTTTTTTTAATTTTAAAACATAATCCATTTTTTCTTTAAGTTCATTGTGGTTATTAATTTCGCATGTTTCTATATCATAAGCTTTAGCTATCTTTTGCATATCTGGCATACCTAAACCTGAATCTTCATCAACACCTACCTTAAATGAGTTTAACCATGTTTCTTGTGTTTGTTTAATCAAACCATATCCTCCATTATTAATAACAAATATTTTTACTGGTAATTTGTAAAAAGAAATTGTTTCAAGTTCTTGAATATTCATTTGCATTGACCCATCACCAATAGTGCATATTACATTTTTAGTTTGATCAGCAAAGTATGCGCCAACAGTAGCTGCCATAGAATATCCCATTGGTGAATGGTTAAAAGCTGTAAATACTTTTTGGCCATTAATCTTAAAAGCTTGTAAAGCCCATATTAAATTTGCACTAGCGTCAGGAATTAAAATATCATTTTTTCCTGTTTTTAATGAAAGTTCTTGCATAAAAACATATGGATTTACTTTTTCCGATTGTTCTAGATAGCTAGGTAAACAGATTGGATATTTTTTTTTCCATAATTTAAATTTTTTAATCCATTTAGAATAATCTTTTTTGTCAAAATTTAATTTTTCAGTTTTGTTAAAAAATTCCTTTAAATCCAAATTAATCTTTAAATCAATCTTTAAACCATTCTCTTTATTAAGCTCTGCTAAATCTATGTCTACAACTATTTTTTTTGCTTTTTCAGCAAAAGTATTTATTTTTCCTCCTGTAAGTTGTGTATTTAATCTACACCCAAGAACTATTATTAAGTCTGAGTTTTGAACAGCAAAATTTCCAAATCTTGTTGCTGCAACACCAAATGTTCCAGCATTTTTTTCATCTGAATCAGAAAATAAATCAACTACCGCCCAGGTTGGTGCATAAGGAATTCCTGTTTTTTCAATAAAATTAAAAAGCTCTTTTGATGTTTTGGAAACTGTTACTCCATACCCAGGAATAATTAAAGGTCTTTTAGCTTTAGAAATTTCTTTTATTAGGTCATCTTCAAATTTTATATCTATATTATTCTTTGTTTTTGCATCTCTTTCATCAAAACCTTCTAGTTCTTCTGGATTAACTTCCATCCTTTGAATATCATCTGGTAAATCCATAAGCACTGGTCCAGGTCTCCCTTCTTTACTTATATAAAACATCTTTTCTAATTCGTATCTAATTTTATTTTTATCTTTTAGTAGTACTGCATATTTAGTTATTGGATTCACTAGATCTACAACTTCCATTTCTTGAAAGCCTTGTTGTCTTAATTTTGGATCTTTTCTTAAATGTGGTGTAATAACTGCTCCAGAAATATGTAATGTGGGAACTGAGTCAAAATATGAACATGCAATGCCTTGCATTAGATTTAACATACCTGGTCCACTTGTGGCTATAGATACTCCATACCTTCCATTGATACGAGAATAAGCGTCTGCCGCAATAGCAGCTCCTTGTTCATTTTGAGAGGGGATAACTTTAACATTATTTTTTTTTCCCAAACTATCAAGTAAATGAATAACACTACTTCCTTGACCTACAAAAACATGGTTTGTTATTTTAGATAAAAAATCTGCTACGTAATCGGATAACTTCATTTAAAAAAAAGATCTACTCACACAAAATCTATATGATTAGGAGAATCCCCCTCTGGTCTTTTAAGTGAGCCCTTCCCTTTTAAATGCGCATCTAGTGTTTCGTTTACATTATGTTGAAGACATAAAGATGCACACATTTTTTGAGCATTAAATTTAGGTGAGGCTAAATAATTCATAACTTCCCAATATCTATCTGAATTCCATAAATCTTTAAATCTAGTTTCGCATATGTTTCCTATATGAAATTTTTTATATTTTTCATTGAATAAACCTCCGCAAGGAGCTACTAACCCAGAACCTGAAAGTTGCAACATAAAAGGTGCTCCATAACAACGTTGATAACTTCTTCCGTTATTACCTTTGTCTTTAATTTTTGACCATTTTATAACGCACTTATATTCTTCATCAGAGTAACTTTCTGCTTCTTTTAAAAGTGGAAAAATTTTTTCATAAGAATCATAGTCTACACCTAATCCTCCATCTTCATTATCTGAACAGTGCTTGATGATAGCATAGTCTGGTCTTAACTCTTTGCCTAATTTAGCAAGTGGAATAATTTGGTCAGCATCCTCAGGCATTAAGACCATTTGCATTCCTATAGTAACAGATAGATTATCTCTTTTTTTAATTGCAACCATGTCTTTAATATTTTGACAAACTCTATCAAATGAACTTTCTTTAACTCCCATAATCTCTGAATATCTTTTTTTTTCTCCTGCAGAAAAATTTACTCTTAAATAAGTTAGATATGGAAGAACTTCTTCTAGTCTATTTTTTGTAAGAACAAATGCATTAGTACCTACAGCCATGGAAATTCCAAGCTCATGACCTTTTTTGCAAGCATCTATAAATACTGGGGATATTGTGCTTTCTCCATCTGAAACAAAACTTATTCCCTTCACTCCTATTTCAGCACAGTCTTCTAAAAAATCAAAAATAACTTTTTTAGTTATTACTTCCCTGTCATTTTCTTGAAACATCGCATAACAAAAACCACAAGAATAATTACATGCTCTGGTTAAGGCCATATCGATAGTTATAGGAGCAATCCTCTCACCTCTCTCCCATTTTTCAACGCGATCGAGATGCCAGGCTAATTTAGTACCGTCTAAAATTAAATCTTGGTGATCTTTCATATAATATTTTGTGGCGAATTTTTTAACCTCAGTTTATTTTGATCTTTAACCTCCATAGTAAATAATTCAAGTCTTTTTTCTATTTTTTCTTTTAGTATAGTTTCAGCTTTAAGTAAAAGGCTTTCATTTTTAAGCCTTTTTCTAAAATCTTTGCTTAACTCAACAACAATTCTAAAATCAATTTCAATTCCACTCAAAATGATATCATCTTTTTTTAGATTAAGCTGCTCAGTAATATTTTCATTAATAATCTTATTTACTATAGTTTCTCTATTTTCGTTGCTCATAGATATCCATTTATTTGATAAACGCATATAGTCTTTATTAATTTGATCATTAAAATCAAACTCTGATTTTATCTTTTTATAAATATCTCTTATTAAATTATTTAAATCTTCAAAAAGGCTTCCTGCTTGAAATGGTAAAAATATACCATGGTTTTTCTTAAAGTGCTGGGGTCTTAAATAATCTTCTAAATAAATAAGACTATGTTCAGAAACTTCTTGAATATGTTTCTTTAATATTTGAGATAAAAAAATATCAATAATAATAAATTCTTCCTTAAATTCTTTGAAATCATGATAAGCATTTGTAACAATGAAATTATTAGTATCAATTTGTAAATAAATAAAGTGATTTATTATTTTTTCTTTATAAGTTTTACAATTTTCATTTGTAATAGCTTTTGTATTTTCAAATTTTTTAACATTCATTAAGTTAATTTTTTTTCTTAATAAATTATTCACAAGTTCTTTTTCTTTAATTCTTGTTATTGATTTAATTTCTGGAAAAAATCTTTTATTTTGTATATTCTTACTTAATGTTTTTTCTTTTAAGTCAAGTTTGTTTAATTTTTTATCAATTTTAAAAAATAAATTAATTTTTCCATTTTCTAAATTCATGGTTATTATACCAATTTTTTTGTTAAATTTTAAAAGCTCTGAAGATATTTTTTCCTCTTCTTTATCTAAAATAATATTAAATTCATAAGTCTTAGACTCAAAAAGCGCTTCAACTAAATTGAATAAACTGTTTTCTTTTGTAGTGCCAGGAACCCAATACTGCAAATAATCATTGTCTTCTCCAAAGCCTCTTAGTTTGGTTATAAGATTGGTATTGTAATTATCCAAAAGTTCACTAAATATTATTTTTTTCATTTCAATAAATGTTCAAGTGTTTTAATTAATTTCATTTTACTAACAGACAAGCTGTTTCCTATGGTTTCAACTGACTGAGCGCCTGCTAAAGATCCTATTAAAAGTGATAAATTTATATCCATTTTTTGCAACAAAGCTATCGATGTTAATGACATCATTGCATCACCTGCTCCTACTTTGTCTACTACTTTAGATGCAAAAGCTGGACATCTACAGAATTGATTATTTTTTTTATTATATAAAATAGCCCCATTACTTCCTTGGGTAACAATCAGATTTTTTACTTTTATTTTTTTACATAAACTTTTCATCAAATTTTCAATTTTTTCATTTTTATTTCTTAATTCATGTCTTAATTCATTCTCATTTATTATTACACAATCAACATTTTTATATTTTCCTATAGTATGATGTCCTATATTTGCTGCATTAACTTGTGCATTAATTGCTAAAAAAGAAGATTTAGAACAAATAAATTTTGCAGATTTTTTTGATACCAAACCATGTCCATAATCAGATAATACAATTAAATCATGTTTTGGAATAAGTTTTTTTAAAAGTTTATGAAAATCTTTTTCATTTTTATCTTTAATAACTTCGTCATTTATTTCATAAATACCAAAAACTTTATTCTTATTTATTGAGTCAATATATTTTTTTTTAACAATTGTAGGAGATGATTTTTTATAAATAAATTTTTTTGAAATATTTTTTGGTAGACTTGAAGAAATAAACTTTTCATATTGGCCTTTTTCCCCCAACATACTTAAAAGACTTACAGAAGAACAAAATTGAGATAAATGACTGGCTATTGCAAGTGCACCACCTGCGTACTGCTCTGAATTTAAATCTCTGAACATCATAATTGGCTCTTTTCCAGATTTTCCGAGAGCTTCTGTAAAGTAATATTGGTCTATAATTGTCTCTCCAATAACCAATACTTTGAGTTTTTTAAATCTTTCTATTGAATTTTTTATATCTTTAAAACTTTTATTTGGCAGCTTATTTAACAACAGTCGCTGTTTTTCTGAAAGAGTATCGCTATGTTGGTTTAAGATTTTACTTGAACTAAAAGTAATATCATTTGTATATTTAATTTTACCTTTAATTGATTTGACAGCATTTATTTCATTTTTAATTTCTCTAGAAACATCGTTTTCATGTAAACGATAATCTGGGCCTTTACAATATACATCTGGCTTAATTAACTTTATTGTTTCAATTGCTGTTGGCCATCGGTTAATTGAAACATAATTAATAGATTCAAGTTCTGATAAAAACTCAGCTCTGTGCTGAGCAGTAAATACAGGTCTATTTGGCCCTTTAGTTATATATTTATCAGGGGTAATTGTTACTACAAGTATATCTCCTAAAGCTTTTGCTTCACTAAAGTGTTTAATGTGACCAAGGTGAACTAAGTCAAAAACTCCATGACAATGAATAATTTTTTTCTTTTTTAATTTAGCTTTTTTAATTGTTTGGGCCAATTTTTCTAATGATATCAATTTATTGTTTAACATAAATTCTAACCTAAAAATTTAAACCAATCTTTGGTTGCTTCTTTAATGCTGTCAGGAGTCCAAACAGGCGCATTTTGCCAGTATTTAATTTCATTTATTAATTTTTTAACTCCTTCTTCTATATTAATTTTTGGTTGCCATTTTAAATATTTTTGTATTTTAGTTATGTCGGCAAATGTACAATCAGGCTCACCAGGCCTTTTTGGAATATACACTTTTTCTCCACCTAATAGTTCAGTAATCTTATTTACTGATACACTTTCTCCACTTCCAACATTAAAAATCTCACTTTTTAAAGATGAATTGGCAGCAAAAATAATAGCTTCTATTATATCACTAACATATGTAAAATCTCTTTTTTGTTTTCCATCTCCAACTATTGTAAAAGGTTTTTTTGCTATTTTTTGTGCAAGAAAAACTCCAAACATAGCTCCATAAGTTCCAGATGTTCTAGATCTTGTTCCGTATACATTAAAAAATCTAAGAGAAATACAATTTAAACCATAGAGTTTTGACCAATGCATGACTAGCTGCTCACCAAGAAGCTTTGTTAATGCGTAAGGATACTGTGGATTAATTTTTTCATCTTCGTTTGTTGGATATTTATCAGGTATTCCATAACACGAAGATGAAGCAGAATATATTAATTTTTTAATATTATATTTTTTACTAGCTTCTAAAATATTTAAAGTTCCCACTACATTAGATTGAAAATATTCATTTGGTTTTTTTATACTAGGGACAATATCAGCTAAAGCAGCTAAATGAATTACCCAATCAATCCCTTTAAAATATTTTTGCCATTCTGTGTCTTTTGATAAATCTTGATTAACAAAAGTAATTTGATTTTTAACAGTTTCAAGATTTTCAATTCTTCCTGTTGATAGATTGTCAATAACTATAACTTCATGTCCTAAAGTTATTAATTTTTCAACCAAGTGACAGCCAATAAAACCAGCACCTCCAGTAACAATTGTTCTAATTTTTTTCATTTACATTAAAAAGACAATCTTAAATTATAAAGTGTTCAAAATAAGATAAATTTTAATCATTTATTTCCATTTTTTTGCTTGAGAAATCCAATTTTTCTTAAATCCAAGCGCTTTATCATCTACAAAAAGATCATATGATGGTTTGCCCATAATTAATTTATGATATTTCAAGCCCCACATTTTTAGCTGATTACGGGTAAATTTATATCCTTGTTTTTTAGCTTTAGAAATATTTTCTTTATTCCTGCCCATGTATCGTGCTGTAAAAATCTTAATAGTATTTCCCTTATTAAATAAGTGATTAATAAAATTAATAACTTTTTTTTTGGGTTTACATTGAGAATAATTTTTGCTTTTTGGAGTTGAGCAAATTACATTATCTATATCAAAGCAATAAGTTTTTTTCATATAATCGAAAATAAGTTTTGTTTTTATATCAGTTTAAAAAAAAATTTCACTAAAAAAACTATTTATAATAAATTATATTTCGTTAGAAATTGGTCAAATAATTTTTTAGTATTTTTAAAATCAATTTCTTTTATTGAGGTTCTGGTCAAAATATTATTTTCTGGCAAAATTGGAAAAAAAAAGGGTGTATAATTATGTGGTGGTAAATCTCCATGAATTATAAATGAAGGTATTTTTAAAGAGACTGTTATGTGTGAAAATCCAGTATCATTGCCTAAATATAATTTAGCTTTTTTAAATAGAGATAAAATTCTTTCAATATCTAAATTACTTGTAGATATAAAATTTAAAGATAAATTTTTGTTAAAAGTTTCAATAATTTTTTTTTCTAGATCTGCTTGTCTGTGACCAGCTAAAATACAAAAGTTTTCATATTTAAGCTCAACCAGATATTCAATAATTTTAATATAATTATTAACACCCCATTGTTTTTCATCTCCTGAACATGCAATTCCAATTAATATTGTATCTTTAGGTAAGTTTGATTCATCTTTGTTAAAATAATTTTCTTCTAAATTTTTTATAGAATATATCTTTTTTATCAAATTTTCACTTTCATCTCTTGGATGCATCGATTGATCAAAAAAGTTATTATAAATTCTATTTTTGGAATTAATAAAAAATTTCTGTAATCTAAATCCTGGCGCATAAATTTTTTTAATACCAGCAATTTTAGATGCTATGGCATACCTCTTAGATGCATGTAATATAAAAACTTCATCACAACAAGTTTTTTTGATTAAAAAACAAAGTTTAAAAAAATCTACAATATGTGAAAAAAAATTAATCAAACCTCTTTTTCTTTTTGGCAGATAAATAATTCTTTCAAAAAAATACTCTTTTGCCAAAATTTGTTTAGCTGAAGTACTTTCTTTAGTAATGATAATTAATTTTTGTTTTTTTTGTTTATAAATGGTTTTAAAATGCGCAAGAAAAGATACTAGATCTCCCATACCCATTCTTGGACAAATTACACAAATCTTTTTTTGAAACATTTTAAATATATAAATATAAACTCAAAAAAAATATTACGATAATAAAGAGTATTATGTTTTTGATAGTTTGTTTTTTTTCTTGAGATTCTTCTATCTTTATTTTTTGTTTTAAATTAAAAACATTAGAATTTTTAAATTCATTAGAGGAGCTTTCTCCTTTTTGAAAAAAATTATATTTATTTATTTTACGCATAATATATTTAAGCAGATTAAACAAAAAAGTAAATATTAAGATTAAATTAAATTATTTTAAAATTATTTTGTTTAAGTGGTTTATGATGAATTATTGCTTCATACATCTTTTTTTCAACTTCTATATACAGTTTCTTATTGGCTAAATCTTTTTCTGACACATCGTTATTGATATAACCATAGGACAAATTTTTGTTAAAATTAAAAGAAAAATTGCCAGAAGTAGTGTTGCCTATAATTTTATTATCCAAATAAATAGGTTCATAATGTAAAAGCAAAGGAAAGCCAGGCTTACTATTTTTTAATGATAGAATAACAAATCTCTTTAATTGTTTTTTATTTTTTATTTTTATTAATGAATCTTTCCCAATAAAATCTATTTTCTTTTTAAAACTAATGGTAAAATTTAAACCTGCCTCATATTGATTTTCTTCTGGCGAAATATCATGTCCCCAATGTAAAAAACCACTTTCCATTCTCATAATATCCATTGCGTGCATTCCGCAATGAGAAAGTTTATGTTTTTTTCCTTCTTGTATTACTATGTCGTATATTTTCTTAGCTAGGTTTGTCTCAATATATAATTCAAATCCTAATTCACCAACATAAGATAATCTTTGAATCCAAACTTTAATCCCAGATATATTTACGTATTTTCCAGTTCCAAATTTAAAATTATTATTAGAATAATCTTCACTACTTATTTTAGAAACTAAATTTCTACTTTTTGGACCAAATAATCCAAGACAACAATAATCTTCTGTAACGTCTTTTAATTTAAAACCTTTTGATAAATGTTTCTTAATATGAAATTTATCATGTTCTCGTGTAGCTGCTGGACCAATTATTCTAAAATAATTTTTTTCTAAACAAACAACAGTTAAATCTGTCTCTATTCCACCATCTTTATTTAACATTTGTGTATATGTTGTATTTCCTATCTTGTTTTTAATATTTGCCGTACACAATCGTTGAAGTTCATCATGGGATTTTTCACCTTTCAAATCAAATTTAGAAAAAGGAGTAAGATCAAAAAGCCCAACATTTTTTATTGTATTTTTTGTTTCAAACTCTGCTGAAGGAAACCAATTTTGATAATTATAACTATATTTATACTCTGCTTTATCTTTATTAAGTGCAAACCACATTGGTCTTTCATATCCTCCAGAAACACCAAAACATGCTCCTCTTTCTTTTAATTCTTCATGATAAGGTAAAATTTTTTGATTTCTAGATGTTTTTGGTTGTTTAAATGGCCAATGCATTCCATATAAATCCCCAAGTGTTTCTGTAATTCTTTCTTTTATAAAACTTAATTTTGAATGAAATTTTTCAAATCTTTTTATGTCATAAATAAAAAGATCTTCGTTAATATGACCTGTCATCATCCATTCAGCAGTAACCTTTCCAACACCTCCTCCACTACCAATTCCAATACTATTTAAACCACAGCATACAAATAAATTTTTAATCTCTGGAACTTCTCCCAACAATGAATTTGTATCAGGAGTAAATGATTCTGGGCCAGAAAAAAATTTTCTGATTCCTGTTTTTTCTAAAATTGGTACTCTTTTTAATGATGCTTTTAAATAAGGTTCAAAATGTTCAAAATTTTCTGGAAACTCTCCAAATGAAAAATTTTCAGGAACTCTATTATTTTTGTTGAATGCAGGGATGGATTTACCTTCAAATATACCAATTAGCATTTTACCAGCATCCTCTTTCAAATATAAGCTATCATCAAAATCTCTTAGGACTGGTATATTCTTAGGAAGATCTTTTATTGCTTCAGTGATTATATAAAAATGTTCAGCTGGATATAGAGGGATGCTTACACCCATGTCCTCGCCTATTTGCCTGGACCACATACCTGTAGCTAAAACTACATAATCACATTCAATTATTTGATCTTTTAATTCAATACCATTAATTCTACCATTTTTAGTAAGAATTTTTTTAGCTGGAGTATTCTGGAATATCTTAACACCCTCTTTTCTTGCAGCTTTTGCAAGTAGATTTGTTACGCCAACTGGGTCTGCTTGCCCATCGCCTGGCATAAATATTCCTCCCAATATTCCTTCTTCATTGATTACAGGATAAATTTTTTTTATTTGTTTAATATTTAAAATTTCAACATTGACTCCATATAATTGAGCTGTAGTAGCTTGTCTTAAAAGTTCTTGCCATCTTCCTTGGGTTGTTGCTATAGAAAGAGCACCATTTAATTTTAAACCACTAGAAAAATCTACTTCCTTTTCTAATTTTTTGTACAATTCTAATGAATACTTTCTTATTTTGGTTATACCTGCTGATGGACCAAGTTGACTAACTAAACCAGCTGCATGCCATGTAGTTCCTGATGTAAGTTGATCTCTCTCTATAAGTATAGTGTCTTTCCATCCAAATTTTGCTAAATGATAAGCAACAGAACAACCTATAACGCCGCCACCTATCACAACAACTTTTGCGCTAGATGGTATTTTATTTTCCATCTTAAATTAAATTGTGATTGCTTTTTCTGGGGAAATAAAATCGTAACCAAGTATATCTGCAACTGCTTTATATGTAACCATACCTTTGTGTACATTTAGCCCAGCTAAAAAATTCTTGTCTTCTATTAAAGCTTTTTCATAACCTTTATTAGCAAGATTAATTAAAAAAGGTAGTGTTGCTTTATTCAATGCAATTGTTGATGTTCTTGGAACTCCCCCAGGCATATTTGCTACACAATAATGAACAACATCTTCAACTATGAATGTTGGTTTACTGTGAGTTGTAGGTTTGCTAGTTTCTACACATCCTCCTTGATCTATTGCAACATCAACTATTACCGATCCTCTCTTCATTAATTTTAACATATTTTTTGTTACTAACTTTGGGGCTTCTGCTCCAGGAATTAAAACACCACCAATCAAGAGATCAGCTTCAGATACTAGTTCATTTAAGTTAACCTTATCACTTTGTTGAGGAATAATTTTATTACCAAATATTTCAGTTAGTTGTTTTAATCTTTTCTCAGATTTGTCCACTATATAAGTTTTTGCTTTCATGCCTGTAGCAATTAAAGCAGCATTTTCTCCAACAACACCACCACCAAGAATTACAACAGTCCCTCCTTCAACTCCTGGGGCGCCTCCTAACAAAAGACCTCTTCCATTTTGATTTTTTTCTAAACAGTGTGCTCCTGCTTGAACAGACATCCTTCCAGCAACTGCACTCATTGGAGCAAGAAGTGGTAACCTTCCATTGTCATCTGTCACTGTCTCGTAAGCTACACAAACTCCTTTAGATTTTATTAAACCTTCAGTTAATTCTTTTGCTGCTGCTAAATGAAGATAAGTAAACATAATTTGATTTTCTTTAATCATTTTAACTTCATTTGGCTGAGGTTCTTTAACCTTAACTATAATATCTGCATCATTAAAAATATCTTCTGCCTTATCTATAATTTTTGCTCCAGCTTTAAGATATTGATCGTTTTCAAAACCTGCTTCAAAACCACCATTATTCTCTATTAGAACTTCATGGCCTTCTGATATTAAAGTTTTAATGCTGCTTGGGGTTAATCCAATTCGATTTTCTTGTGGTTTAATTTCTTTAGGAACCCCTATTTTCATAATCTACCTTTATTGATTAACTAGTCTGATTGCTAGTTTTTTTGATTTTTTTGATAGTTAGTAATACCAGTTCTTAGTTTATCAATAATCTCATCAATATGTTTTTCTTCACAGATAAACTGAGGTGCAATAATTAAACAGTCTCCTGTTGCTTTAAAATTAACACCAATTTCATAACATGCTTTAAAACATTCAAAGCCAGCTTTACCTGGTTTTGTATTTAACTTCATGTCTATACCACCCATCATTCCATAACCTCTGATATTTTCTACAGACTCAAGGTCTTGCAGAGAAAATAATCCTTTTTGAAAATAAGGAGATAAATTTTTTGCTCTGTTAAAAATATCTTCCTTTTCAATAATATCTTGAACAGCCAATCCAGCAGCAACTGCAACAGGGATGCCTGAATAAGTGTAACCATGAAATAATTCAACAGAACCTTTTGGTGCTGCATCTATAACTGAATCATAAATTTCTTCTTTTGAAGCAACTACACCCATAGGAACAACTCCATTAGTTGTAGCTTTAGCCATCGTCATTATATCTGGTGTTACTCCAAATTCTTGGGAAGCAAAAGCGGATCCTAATCTTCCCCATCCAGTTATAACTTCATCAAAAATTAATAATATTCCATGGTTATCACAAATTTTTCTTAATTTTTGTAAATAGCCTTTTGGAGGAACTAGTGTTCCAGTAGATCCGGCAACAGGTTCAACTATACAAGCTGCAATATTTTCTCCACCAAAATTTGCACAAATTCTTTCTAAATCATCAGCTAGTTCTGCTCCTGTTTCAGGTTGACCACTTATAAATTTATGTTCAGGTAAATGAGTATGTCTCATATGAAGTACTCCAGGCATTAAAACACTTGCAAATGTTTTAACATTATTAATCATACCTCCTACTGTGGTAGCTCCAATATTCATTCCATGATAACCTCTTTCTCTACCTATAAATCTAAATCTTTTTCCATCACCTTTAGCTCTATGGTAAGCTATTGCAATTTTAATTGCAGTTTCTACTGCTGTAGATCCACAAATTGTATAAAAAATTCTATTCAAATCACCTGGTGTATGTCTAGCAATTTTAGTAGCTAACTCAAAAGATCCACCGAAGCCTTGTTGAAATGGTTGGCAATAATCTAAAGTCTCCAATTGTTTTGTTACTGCGTTAGTAATTTCTTTTCTTCCATGTCCTAGAGGGTTACAAAATAATCCAGAGCTTGCATCAATCATAGTTTTACCTTTATGATTTTTTATATAAACTCCTTTAGCTTCTGTGATAAGTCTTGGATTTTCTTTAAAATCTTTATTTGCCGTAAAAGGCATCCAGTGCTCTTGTAATGAGTTAGGTACTTTAGATATATTGTCTGAGCTCATAATTTTTTTTTAAAATAATTTGTAGACTATCTTTTTAATTAAAACTACCAATAAAAGTTAAATTAGTACAACCGTAGGTGGTATATTATTTTGTTTTACTTCTTCCTCTATTTCTATTTAAATAGCCCATTAACTTAATAACTATTAAGAGGAAAATATGAAAAAAATAATAACAATGATACTAGGAAGTATAGTTGCTTTTACTTTAAGTATGTCAGTAGCTTTTTCAGCTGCTAATGAA
>MDTB01225336.1_pt1 | contig 25837 bp, 24 predicted proteins | sample 811161 | NCBI WGS metagenome assembly MDTB01 (sample SAMN05326650, study PRJNA326480) | marine metagenome | isolation source: seawater | place: Mediterranean Sea | collected 2009
AAAAAATTTCATCATTTATATCTTTAGTTGAAAAGTGTTCATTTTTCATTACTGGGTTGGTTAAATCATCTTCTGAGGTAACATGTGATTCAGCTTGGTTTTCACCATACATAATAAGAGGAACATCATATTGTAAAGCAATACGAGGAGCAGCATTTTTCTGACCAATAATAAATGGCTGAAAAGGGTTTAATAAGTTAAAGAAGGCTTTTTTTGTTAGAATTTTATGTACTCTGGGGTTGGGAGTTACTAAGATATTATCAAAACCAGCATTTAACCAGTTATAAAAGTTTTGTTTTCCAATATCAGTATAAATATGTGGTGCCCAAGTTACAGTTAAAGGATTCATTTCATATTTATATTTTAGAAGGTGTGCCACGTAGATACTGTCTTTACCGCCACTCCCAGGAACAATAACATCAAACCTTCCATCTTTTCTTCTGTGTTTATCTAATAAATCTCTAAGCTGTTTTTCTCTTTCAATCCAGTCAATTTTCTTTTTTTTTTCAAAGTATTTACATGTCAAACAAACACCATCATCCCCAAACTCAGCTGTCGGAACAATCAAATTTTTTTTTTTAAACTCTGGAGAAGTGCCAGGTCGTTGATTAGATTGAACACATCTTTTACAAAAAACAACTTTTTTAGGTAATCCATATTTTACACTCATAGCCTACCTTTTTTAATAATGTTAGGATAATAGTTTATTAGTAAAGATTTAATTATTTCACTCTCTTTTTTGTTACATTCCCTGTAATAAGAAGTCATGTATTTTTCACAAATATTTCTCAAACTCAAAATATATTTCTCTTCTGCACCTTTTAAAAAGTTATCCTCCTTAATATCCTTTGGCCATTTTGATAAAAATTCGTTAAGCTTTTTTTGTTTTTTCAAGGCAATATTAAATTTTTTAGACTTAAAGTCATCATAAATATCTATCAATATTTCTGGAAGTGGCCCTCCTAAACTTGACGTTGCTCCGTCAACTCCTAGACATAATGAACTCAAGAAAGTAGTGGCGATCGCCGATAATACATTGAATTTATTATCAGCAAGTGAGGCAACACTCAACATATCAGAAGTATTTGATGTGCTAAATTTTACCCCAACAATTTTTGGATTTTCTTTTAAGTTTTTGATAAGTGTTGGTGATATATTTTGGCACCAATTAGCACTAGTATAAACCCAAATCGGCTTATCAGTATAATCTGTTATTTTATTATAATACCATTCAAGCCTTCTATATCCTAATAAAGGGTGATAAGGCATTATGTGAATGGCCCTAAATTTATATCCTTGTATTTTTTCAATAAAGTTTAGAGTATCTTTCATTGAAAAAAAACTTGCACCAATAATTAATTCTTGTTTAAACTGAGAAAATTCTATTACTTTCTTTACAACTTCAAGTCTTTCTTTAAATGTAAGATTCATATCCTCACCACCAGTTCCGAGAACCCAGAGGCCCCCAATTCTTTTTTTTGATAAAAAAGTTATTAGCTTCTGGAGACCTCTAAAATCTAAATTCCCTTTTGAGTTTACTGGGGTATGCAAAACGGGAACAACTCCACGAATTTTATTTTTCATATTTGTTTAACCTTTGCACAAGCGCTTTAGCAAGTAATATATCATGTTCGTCATTAATATCTACTGAATGTATTTCATTCATGATGAAAGGGATTTGTTTTTTTGTAACAAATTTTCTATTTTTTAGAAGTGAGTTTTTTCTTATCCCATAAATTGAAGCATTATAAATATAAAATGGTTCAAATTGGTTTTTTTTTATCCTTTTATAATCCACTAAATCACCTTTTTTATTAATTCTTTTTAAATTAGGATCTTTTTTTTCATATGGTCCTCTAACACTAGCTATTGATTCTAATTTACTATCAACTAAAAGTTTTATTGCTTTATCAATATCATTTTTTTTTCTAAATGGAGAAGTAGGTTGAAGTAAAAATATATAATCGTATTTAATTTTTTTTTTTTCTTCCATGTATTCTAATGCATGAATCATTACCTCAGCATTTCGAACTTGGTCTCCAGATAATGATTTAGGTCTCTTAAAATATACAGGTGCTTTAAAAAACTTAGCAACCTTAATTATTTCGTCTGAATCTGATGAGACTAACCAATCATCAACATACTTTGATTCTTTGGCTGCCTTTATAGTATAATAAATTAGAGGCTTTCCATTTAGTAAGAGTAAATTTTTATTTTTAATTCTCTTTGAACCTTTTCTCGCTGGTATCACTGCTAATACTTTTTTCATGCTAGTATGAATTAACTTTTTGCAAGTCAGGGTTAGTACCAATGAGTATTTTTAGTATTCTTTCGGATGCCTTGCCATCACCGTAGGTTGTATCCATCTTAAAACGTTTTTTTTTTAATTGAATATTTATGAGCTCCTTAAGATTATTTTTATTATTATTCATATCAATTATATTTTTACATCTTTGTCTCATACTTTGTCTATTCCCTATGTTAATCGAAGGGATACCTAAATAAGAAGCTTCTCTAATTCCTGATGATGAATTTCCAACAATACAACCACAATTTGATAATAAAGGTGCGAAATGATCAATTTTCAAACTTTTAAAAAAATGAATATTTTCAACTTTTTCCTCTCTTAACTCTCTCATGGCTTTGGAAATTTTTTCTGTTCCTGCATCAAGGTTTGGCCAGATCCAAATAATTGGTAGTCTTTTCTTTAGATGCGAGTATTCGCATAATCTCAAAAGTGCTAAATTTTCCTTATGATCCTCAGTCGTAATTGGATGACATACAAAAAGTAGGTATTTATACCTTTCTATTTCAAATATATCTCCCACTCCTTTTTTTCTTATCATTTCATTGATTATATCTAAATTCCCATTTTTATAATCTTGAAGTATATCAAAACTTGTTGCACCAACATTAAATATATACTCTTTTTTTTCTCCCATTCTTTCAATCCTCTTTGCTGCATCTTTTGAACAAGGAAAGTGTAAATGTGCAAGTTTTGTAATCGCATGTCTTATAGGTTCATCAATTGAACCCGAACGTTCTCCACCTTCAACATGAACTAGTTTTATATTCATATAAGTCGCAGCAATTGCAACGCCGAGACTCTCAAACCTATCTCCAATGACAACAACCATCTCAGGTTTGATTAATGAAAATGCATTTACAAATTCGTTTATAGCTAGACTAGTTGATTTAGCCATAATATTTGTTGTATCACCTTCTAATATGAATGGAACATAATAAACTGGTGTTTTTTTCAAATCCCTAGAAGAGTTTATAATTTTTCCATATTTTTCTACAAGTAAAGACCCACCTAACACTATCGATAAGCTTAAATCTTTGTTCAGTGCCATTAAACTTAATAATTTTTTTGACTTTGCGTAATTTCCTCTTGACGTCAACACAACTGTTATTCTTTTTTTCATTTATGTCCACTTAGTCTTTGGTTGAATAATCTCTGAGTTAATTTTATTTTTGAACCTCATGATCTTTTGTAAAATCTTACATATTATATCTTCAGTTAGTAGGTGAGGTTTAAGTCCTAAATTCTTAAAACCCTTAGCTGAAGGATTATAATAATGACCCTCTAGTTCTTTTCTTGGATTAGTAACAATTTCTTTTCTTGTTTTTAAGCCGATTAATTCTGATGACTTAATTACTAAATCTGCTAATTCATTAACAGTAAAAGTTTCGGTAAATTGATTAAGAATCCTTAATTCTGGAGATTCAGGAGGATTTTGAATTGCTAAATCAATACATTTTAAAGTATCTAATAAGTTTAAATACCCTCTAGTTTGTCCACCTTTTCCATAGATAGTTAGGGGAATCCCAGCTACAGCCTGTACCATAAATCTATTTAATACTGTTCCGAAAATTTCATCATAATTGAATGCTGTCAAAAGATCATCGTCATCTTCCATTTCATCAGTAAAAAGTCCATATACAGGACCTTGCATTAAATCTGTAACTTTGAGACCCCATACTCTTACATAGAAAAATAGTAAATCAGTATCTTGAATTTTTGTTGTATGATATAGAGAGCCTGCCTGTCGTGGGAATAGAAATTTATCATTTCTCCCCTTATGTTCAACTTGTAAATATCCCTCTTCTATATCAATATTTGGAGTTCCGTATTCTCCCATAGTTCCTAACTTAACTATATGAATATTTATATCTATTTCCTTAACTGCAAATATTAAATTCAATGTACCCATTAAATTATTTTTTAGAGTGAAAGATGCCTCCTTATGACCCATCATTGAAAATGGTGCTGAAGGCTGTTCTGCATAGTGAATTATTACATCTGGTTTAAAATGTTTTACACAATTTAGTAGAAATTCGTAATCACAAATATCTCCAATTTCAACTTGAATTGATTTATTCTTGAGTTGTTTCCAAATTTTTACTCTTTCATCTAATTTTGGTATGTCATATAAAGTATTAACTTTATATTCATCAGAGGTGTTACGCCTAAAGTAATTATCAACTATTAAAACTTCATTTCCTTTTGCAGACTGGTTTAGTGCGGTTGGCCAACCTAAAAATCCATCACCACCTAAAATTAAAATCCTTTTACTCATAATAATAAAATTTACAAATATACTATTTTAACAGTTTCAAATAAAAGTCTTTGTATTTATGTAAACATCTTTCGGAAGTAAATTTTTTATCAATAATTCGTCTTGAATGTTGACCCATTATATCCCTTATTTTTTTATTTTCTATAAGTTTTTTTAAACTAGATAAAAAGGTTTTTTTACAATTTAATGGAATAATAAAACCATTGTGGTTATTTTTAACAGCCTCAGCATTTCCTCCAACATCAGTTGCAATAACAGGCAAACTAGCAGCCATATATTCTAGAATACTATTTGAAAAGCCCTCCTCTTTGGAGCATAACACTCCTATATCTGCTTTTTTTAGAAATTTGTATGTGTTCAACTGCAATGGAACAAATTCAAAATTCTTTTCTAATTTATATCGCCTGATTCTTAATTTTAAATCTTCATATCTTTTAGGTTTTGCATGTCCAACAAAAAAAACCTTCCAATTTTTATTTTTTAGCATTGCACAGGTATCTATTAGAAATTCATGATTTTTATAAGGGATTAAATTTGCTAATAGTAAAATATTAACTATTTTTTTATTCTTTTTAGGAATTAAAGGTATTGAATTGAAAACACCATTATAAATCAGAGTAATTTTTTTGTTGTCTACATATTCCTCTTTTATTAATTGATTCTTTATTTTTTTTGAGTTAACTATAATTTCATCCATTCTCTTATGTAGAAAAATTTCTATATACTTATAAAATAAATTTTTTTTTTGATAGTAATTCATTGACCTCCTACTCATAATTTTTTTTATTTTAGGAAAAAGTAAAGATGTTAAACCTCCTAAAATATAGGCTTGAGGAAGAAGAAAGTGTATAGCATCCGGTTTAGATTTTAATATGACCACTAGACATTTGAAAAATTTATTGAACAAGTTGAGAATTCTTTTTAGAAAGGGAAAATTTTTATTAGGAATTTCATTAAACTTAATACCCTTCTTTTTTAATTCATTTCCAAAAAAACCAATATTTGAAAGTGTTAAAATTTCAAAATCAAATCCTTTCAAATTTTTTAGAATATTAAATAATTGCTTTTCAGTACCACCTAAATTCATACTTCCAATAATAAATAATATTTTTTTCATCAAATTAACTTATAATTTTCATACCATTTTGCTAAACTTAAAAGTGACCAAATTTTCTCACCATTATCTATCATTTCTCTTGTATGTTGATTCCACAACTTTTGAACAAAAGTCTTTTTAATACCAAAATCTTTCCACTTAGCCGATTCAATTAATTCTATTGCATAATATGACATCTGATTTCTAAGTAGAGAGTTGATATCAATTCCAAAACCAGATTTGATTATTTGAGGATTATATTGTGGAATTTTTTCCTTTAATAATTTCCTTAAAATAACTTTATTCATAGATTTATTAACTTTTTCATTAAAATCAAAATCCCACGCTGACTCTAAAACTTTATGGTCTAGAAATGGAACCCTAACTTCAAGAGAATAATACATTGAAGCTCTATCAACTTTAACTAACAAATCATCTGGTAAATATGTTTCAAGATCAAAAACCTGATAAATTTCAGATTGATTTAATGTATCATCCCAACTAGTTTTTAAATTCTCAATTATACTTTCCTTAATATTTAATTCTGGAAAAATAGAAACTAAGTTTTCATATAGCTCATGAGCAGATCTAGAGAAAAAAATTTTTTCGAATTTATTTAATTTATTTGTTAGTGAAACTCTTTCTATTTTGTTTATTCCTGAAAAATATTTTATAATAAAAATTTTTATGTAATCAGGAAGTATCTTCATTATTTTGATGATAATTTTTTTTTGAAAATTGGGAAAAAAATTGATTAAAAATAAAAGTTTATTTGCATAAGTATATCTATTATAACCATGAAATAGTTCGTCTCCACCATCACCTGACAGGGCAACTTTAACATGATTTGATGTTAAACTACAAAGCATAGTTGTTGGAATTTGTGATGAATCACAAAAGGGCTCGTCATAAATTTTTCCAAAACTATCAAATAAATTTACCACATGATAGTCTGAGAAAGGTAATTCATAATGATTAGAATTTATTAATTTTGCTACTTTAGAACTATACTGACTCTCATCAAATCTAGGGTCTTCAAATTTAACTGAAAAGGTAGAAATCTTTTTTTTGGAGTTCTTTTGCATATAATAGGAGATTAGAGATGAATCAATACCTCCTGATAAAAAACAACCCATATCGACATCAGAATAAAGTCTCATTTTTACAGCATTATCTATTGAATTATCTAAATTTAAAATTTTATCCTCATACGAATTTGATGTTTGCTCTTTGGCTTGTCTAATGACTTTAGATAAATCCCAAAATTTTCTTATTTTGGGTTTTTTATGATGCTCTAGAATATATCCTGGGAGTAATTTATGAACATTTTTGAAAATTGATTGTTCTCTTGGTATATATCCATATTTTAAATAAAGTGAAATCGCATTACTACTTAATTCCTTTTTAAAATTTTTAAACTTTTTAATAACCCTTAAATCTGAAGAGAAAAAAAGTATTTTGTTTGAATAAAACCAATATAGTGGTTTTATTCCCAATCTATCTCGAGCCATAAAAACTGTATTTTTTATGTTGTCAAAAACTACTAAAGAAAACATTCCTCTAAATTTTTTGACGCTTTGGTCAATACCCCATTTTTTAATTGAGTAAAGAATAATTTCGGTGTCTGAATATCCTTTGAAAAAATTATTATATTCTTCTAATTCTTTTCTAATAACGGGGGCATTATATACCTCACCATTATATACTATTGTATATCTTCCACAATGAGTTGTCATGGGCTGATTACCAGCCGAGCTGAGATCAACTATTGATAATCTGTTGTGACCAAGAAAAATTCTTTTTTTAAAATCTAAATGAACTGAACTTTTATCTGGACCTCGAAATTTAATCTCTTTTAAACTCTTGGTTATAAAAGATTTTATAAAGGAATTATCAACAACATTTTCTGGGTCATAAAAACCTAAAAATCCACACATTTTTAATTAGTTTCTAAATCTTTAAATTTTAAAATATGATTTTTTTCTAAATCTTTTTTTACTTTACATCCTAGAACTTTTTTATAATTATTAGATAAAATTCCTACTCCAGGTTTCTTAAAGGTAATATTATCAAAACTTATTAATTCTCCTTTTGTTATATTTTTTGAGACTACTATGGAATTTAGAAAAACATTTCTAACTTTTTTAAGTCCTGGACTTATTACCTTTTTATTTTTTCCTATAGAAGATTCTACTAATTTGACATTCTCTATAAAATTTTTCATTTTCTTAGGTGTTAAGGAAACTTTATGATCTGGGCCTTTCATTTGAGTATTTAGTGTGAAATGTTTTTCTATACATTTTGACCCAAGGCATACAGACGATATAGCTGGCAAATCATTATTACAGTGATCGGATAGTCCTACAACAACATTATACTTTTTCTTAAACAGACTTATTACACTGAGGTTTACATCTTTAATTAAGGTTGGATACTGAGATGTACATTGCATTAAAATAATCTTATTATTTCTAAATTTACTAATAAATAACATAGTTTGTTCAATTTCAGCATCATCAGACATACCAGTTGATACGATAACTGGCTTTTTTGATTTCAAACAAAATTCTATTAACTTATAGTTAGTAATCTCTCCTGAAGCAATCTTAAAGGCGTCAACTCCAAGTCTTAAAAGATTTTTTGCTGCCTTTAAATTAAAAGGGCTTGAAATATATTCTAAGCCCATTTTTTTTGTATATTTTCTTAGAATGAGATGCTCATCATATGAAAATTCTTGAACTTGTTTTATGAAATCATACCTTCTAAAATTTGCCCATGGAATTTTTGTTGATTTATCAGCTATTTCCTCATCAGCTATATGGTATTGAAATTTTATAGCATCACAACCAGATTGTTTAGCTTCAAAGATTAGTTTTTTGGCATTTTCCAGAGATCCGTTATGATTTGGCCCTATCTCTGCAATAAAAAAACACGGTTTATTATATCCCACCATTCTATTTCCAATTCTAAAATTATTCTTCATTATTTATCATTACCTTTTTATGAAAGAATCTATCATTAAGAACAACTTCTTTTAGGATCTCATAAATCTTATCATTTGCATTACCTTTACCAAAAATAGGATTGATATTTTCGAGTTTACTTCTAAATGACTCAGACAGTCCAAGTTTAATAGCTTTATCTATCCCAGAATTACGTGTGCCAGCATCAATAACATTAATCCATTTTTCTCTATTTTTCTGTCTATTACCAATATTAACAAAAGGTAATTTAAAATAAGGTGCTTCGATTATACCAGAGCTAGAATTACCAATCATCAATTTTGCATAGCTCATTAACCCAAGAAAATCATAGGAATCTATTGAGTAAAATATATGATAATTAGATTTTCTATTTTTTTCAATAGCATCAATTACACCCTGAAAACCCTGATCTGAACATGGATAAACAACAATCACTGGATATTTATATTTATTCAATGATTCAAATATTCTATTTGTTTGTTTGAATGAATTTTCCGGTTCGTATGTATCAGGATGTTGGAGTAAAATTAAATATGGTTTTGATACATCAACAGAATATTTATCTGACAGCTCCTTGATGTTATTTGTAAATTTTTTTTTTATTATTCTGTCAATATAAGGTGAACCCACATTAAATATACGATTAGTTTCTTCGCCTAAAGACTTTACTCTATTTGCTTGTTTTTTAGTCTGAGAAAAGTGTAGATGAGATAGTTTTGTAATTGCATGTCTATGAATATCATCTAATCCTCCGGATACGTCACCAGCTTGAATATGTGCAACTGGAATTCCTAGTTCAACTGAAGCAAAAGCTGTTGCTAAAGTTTCTCCTCTATCACCAAGTATTAAAACTATATCAGGATCTAAATCAGTCAGTGCTTCAGCCATACCAGTTATACATCTTCCTAAAGATCTTGTTCTATCCATTCTTGAATCACTCATTTGAGCCATATCAACTACTTTAGAAACTTCGAAATATTTAGATACTTCATTCATTGTTTTTCCAAAACTATCATAGAGATGCATATCAGTACAAATTAACTGTAACTCTATCTCTTCATCATTTTTTAAGAGTTTCAATAAAGGGTTTATAGCTCCAAAGCCCCCTCTTTTTCCTGTAGAAAAACAAATTTTCTTTATTTTAATCTGTCTATTTATTTTTCTATTAGTTAATACTTTTCTTTTATCAGTAAGGTAATCTAAATTTATTTTTGATTTATTTGCTTTTAGGTAATTAACAATTTCAATTATAAAGTCAAAACTATAATCCTTATTTAGATTTAGGGTCTCTTCATTTGAAAAATCTAATTTATTATTTAAAGTTTTTAGTTTATTAAAAAAATCAAACTGAAAATCTTTTTTCATCTTTTTAGTTATAAATTTTGCTAAAAGATCTCTTCTAATTATTTGATCAAAAACAAGAAACTTTGACACCTTATGATTTGAATTGATTCTCTGTAACAGATTATTTACTAAATTGTTAAAATTTTTAATTTTTAATATTTTTAAATTAGAAGGCAGATTACTAAATATTTTATCATCTTCACATGTTAAGCACTGAGCTAGAAGATTGTGCAAAGGATTTCCTAAAATAAAATCATAATAGAATTCAGATGAAAGCATATCATTTTTCTCTGATTTATTTTCTAAACCAATCATACTACCAAAGAAGACGTTAATAATTTTTAGGTTCCAAATATTGGAAAAAAAAATAGATTGTTGAAAAGTATTAAATGTAGAGATTTTTGAAAATCTCGAAATATTTGTTAAACCGTCAAAATCAAAGTTATTTGAATCATTTACTGATATAATCAATGGACATGACCTACTGTGCTTTATGGCAAACATAAGATTTGTAAAACCAAGAGTATTATTTTGCATTGAATTAAATGCTCCTTCCCTATTTTTAAAGAACAAATAGTCAGAATCATTTTTCGCAGCATGTATTACAATTTCAGGTTGAAAGGAAGATACAGAATTATAAATAAACCTATGATTTAAAAGACTTCCATTATCAAAAAGAACTTTTTGTTTTTTACTAATAAGATGTTTTACCTTATCTTGAATTGAAAAGGTTTTATGCAATGGATTAATATTGTTCTGAATAAGTTCGGTTCTTTTGCTTAAATTATCAATTAGTTTAACTGTGCAGCCCTTATAAATAAAGTGTTTAGCAAATAGCCAGCCAACCAAACCATCTCCACCAGTAATTAAAACTCTCATAGGTCTTTCTTATATTCTATAAAATTGTTAATTGTTTTTTTGAGCCCTTCAACTAAACTTATACTCGGCTTAAAGTTTAAATTTTCTGATGCTTTTTTAATCTCTGCAAAATTTCTATCAACGTCACCAACTCTTTTGTCAATTTTTTTTATATTTATACTATAATCCCCTTTTTCATGAAATTCTTTTTTTAGAATTTTTATAATATAATTAATTGACGATTCTTTCTGTGTTGCAATATGATAAATTCCACCGTCTTCATTATTCTTAGAACTATTTATGATAGCATTTATTAAGTCATCGACATAAATAAAATCTCTAGTTTGGTTTCCATCACCGTAAATAATGATTTCTTTATTCAAAATTATACTTTTAATGAAGGTTGATACTACACTAGTTTTATGAAAAGAATATGGACCATAAACATTTGAAAACCTTAAGATAGTTGTTTTAATTCCAAAACTTTTTGAATAAACGTGACAATACGCCTCCGCTGCCAATTTACTTGCTCCATAAGGAGATATAGGTTTTGGTAGTTTAAGTTCATTAAATGGTGGAGTTCCTATTCCAATTGGTGCTCCAGAGGAAGCAAGAATAAAATGTTTTACATTATAATAATTTGAATACTTAAGAAGATTTAATGTTCCAAGTATATTATTTTGTAAATCTGAGATTGGATCTTCCATAGATTGGTTTACCCCAGTGTTAGCAGCTAAGTGAATCACCTCATCAATATTAATGAGTGATTTTTTACAAATATTCTCGTCCTTAATATCACCTTCTATTATTTGATATCTTTCAGATTTATCAAAACCAAATTTTTTAAAGATTTCTAAAGTATTTTTCCTACTTCTACTCGAATAATTATCTAGGATTCTAATATTAACATTTTTTTTTTTTAAAAAATAATTAACTAAGTTCAAACCAATAAAACCACAGCCACCTGTTATAAGAATATTTTTATTCATATCTTTTAATTTTAATACATTTATCTGAAAAAAAAGATTCTTTAACGATAAATTTAGAAGGTTTTTTTAATATTAGTGATATACTTTTTAAAAATAATTCAACTTCATAAACTGTTATTGATTTAAACTTATCATCCCAAGGATCTTTTTTTTTTTTTTTAAATAAATTTAAACTTTTTGATATTAACCTTTCTAAAATTAATGAAATGAGGAAAGTATATTTTTTGTTTTTTTCTTTAAACCTATAATTGACAATATGATCAATAATTACTGAGGCTGATAGAGATTTTCCAAAAGTTATCAGACTTTTTATTTTCGATTCAGGATTTAAATAAGTTTTAGGATTTCTTTTAATTATAGATTTTATTTTCTCGTAAGTATCGCACTGAAAACCTATTTCATTAGTAATATTTTTGGAGTAAGATAGTTTGTATGGTTCATAGTTAATAACATTTTTTTTAGAAATCATAAAACTTTCTAGACCAGTCATGCATCTACATTGTATTATATACTTTGATGCCATTGACCAGGCAATAAAATTTTGTTCATTAGTTACTAAGACTCTATCAGAAATTTTTGAACAAATTCTTTTCCATTCTAAAATATTTTCTGACGGGTGAGGTCTCACTATGATTTTAAAATCTTTAAAATCTCGTACTAAGTTTTTTATAAGATCTATATAAGAAAAAAAATTATGCATTTGATAATTGTAGTATTCTCTACATTGTTTTTCATGCGAGACATCCACATCACCTCTAGCCCAAATCATCTCTTCAAGGTAAAAATTTTTACCATTCTTATTATTATAAATACTAAAATTTGAATTAATAAGTATGATTTTTTTATATTTATTTTTAATCTTTTTGGATTCATCATATTTTACTTTCAATAAATTCTTTTCAAGTAAATCTATTCGAGGATTTCCTGAAGCTATAATTTTATTTATATTTTCATATGAGTAATTTTTAATTAATTTTGCTTGTTTACTCCCCCAGGCAAAAAATATTTCCACTAGATCTAGAGCTTTTTTTGAGATTCTCCTTTTTAAGTAAAATTCATCATCATTATAAATAAGTCCTTCCTCACAAGTTGCCACAACGTTGTGTCCAAGATTATCTAGGTATTTAATTTGTTTTAGATTTAATATTGTTAAGCCTTTTTCAAAAAAAATTGACCTATTAAAAAAAATCATACCTTTAAGTATCTCTGGTTGCCTTCCAATATATACTTCCATCCCTTTTTCTAATGCAAAAAATGCTAAAAGTAATTTAGCATCAAATTCTCTTTTTTTAATTTCAACTGGTAAGAATAATCTTTTAGTGGTCATTAAAGATCCTTTTTGCAATTTTAAGATCTTCTTTATTATCAATATCAATTGATTCTAGACGGGAAATATAAATTGGTGAGGATGGTTTGGGGAAGCAAGTTTGCTGTTTAAGAAAATGTTCTATTTTAAAAGATACTAAATTCCCAAATGAAAATAAATTAACTTTTCTTTGTTTTGAGTAAAAATTATTTCTTTCCTTTTCAAAGAAAAAACTAATTTCTTTCTTATTAATTTTTCTTTGATTATAAGCATGAAAGCAATGTGGAACTTCAGTAACCGTTTGAACTGAGGCAATATTTTTTTTTTTTTTTAAAAGTCTTATAGACCTATCAATTAATTTAGTTGTCACAAAAGGATAAGTCGGCTGTAAAAGTACAATAATCTCAGCCTTTACATTATCTTTAATTAATTTTTCAATGACAAATTTGATTACATCTACAATATTTGTATCGTCTTGACTTAAAGAGATAGGTCTTACTTGTACTTCAATATCAAAACTGTCACAAACTTTCATAATTTTTTTATCATCAGTAGAGCAAATAATATGTGAAAGAAGTTTAGATTTTTTTGCCGAATCAGCGACGTGACATAACAAAGGCTTATCAAGAAAATTAACTATATTTTTATTCCTGATAGACTTTGAACCTCCTCGTGCAGGTATTAAACCAATTATACTCATTCAAAAGCCTGTCATCTTTCAACATTATTCAGTATATTTTCTCTTTTGTAAAATTTAACTAAATCCTTTTTTGATAATAATTTTACTTTATCTGACCTGTAACTTGATAAATTTTTCATACTTATTTTTTTTGAATTTAAAAGCGCAGAGAAAATTATATAAAAATCTTTTGTTTCATGTACCCTCTTTGATTCACTTGGACAAATAAGTTCCTCAAATAGTTTTTCTCCAACCTTTTTTCCAATTGTTTTTACCAAAACCTTTTGACTCAAAGATTTTTGAGATAAGTATAAATCTATTGTTACATTGATCAGATCAGATATTTTAACGGAGGGCATCTTTGTAACAAAAACTTCACCTCCTTTTGCTTCTTCAGCAGCAGAGATTAATAATTCCACAGCTTGTGAGGAACTCATTATAAATCTTGTCATTTCTTTATCCGTTAACGTTACATTTTTTTTCTGATCAATTTGATTTAGAATTATAGGTAATACTGAACCTGATGAACCAAGAACATTTCCAAATCTAGTTGTTGAGAAAATAGTCTTTGAATTAATTTTATGTGCTGCCGAAAAAAGTTTCTCAGCTAACAGTTTTGAGGTTCCCATTACATTTGTAGGATTAACTGCTTTGTCAGAACTCATAAATATAACTTTTTCTATGGAATTTTTTTTTGCCGCTTTTATCAAATTTTGAACTCCAATTATATTCGTCTGTATAATTTCATCTGGCCATTCCTCCCCTAAAAAAACGTGTTTTAGTGCGGCACCGTGAAAAATAATATCCGACATAGATACAGCATTTGAAATACTTTCATAGACTCTTACGTCACCTAGTATAAATTGAATACTTTTATGCGATAGTGATTCAGATAAATATGTTATATCTCTTTCTGAATTGTCAAATGCAATAATTTTTTTTGTTTTTAATTTCAGTAGTTTTAAAATTAATGCCTTTCCGACTGTTCCGCATGACCCAGTGACAAGAACACTTTTATTTTTCCAGTTGATCACAGAATTCCTAATTTATTTATTAAGTTTAATTTTAATTGTTTTTATCATTTTTTTAAATAAATTGTCACTTTCCAAAAAAATAAAAATCAAAACAATTGGAAATATAGGCATATAATATCTTGGAGTTGAGATATTTATAAAACTTATAGCAAGAAGATACAGATTTATAAAAAAAAATAAAAACAGTCTTAAGCTAAAATTTTCACTTTTTGAAAATTTAGATATAAAAATAAATATATGTAGAAAAAATATCAAATTAAAAAAAAGTAAAGAAAGAAAGATGGGAATCTTTTTTTCATACCTTATTTCCCCTGAAGCGTTAAGTAATTCCTGCTTGAATGGAACATCAACAGTTTTATTTTTTAAATAATCATCGAAAAAAATTTTTTTTCCACCTGGCGACCATAAGTTAAAATAATGCCACAAAGAAACTTTAATATATTCTAACGGATGTGCCAGAATAATATATAGACCAATATGTGTGAAGGTTTCCTTTGTTGAATTTCCAAGAGATTTGGACAATTCAACTAATTCTTTTTTTAGAATCTGAGATTGAAAAACTACCTCATAATCAGACTTTAAATCAGCATAAAGCCACGGGTTAGAAATATTATCTAAAAATTTATCCACCTTATTTGACTCATTTTTCATTTTTAAGATTATGTTTTTATATTCCAGGGGTAATAGTTCGGGATTTTTGATTGCTTTTGATATTACAAATGCTTTTCCAATAATGGCAGTATGTAACACAGAATTTCTACTATCATGATTTTTATAATAAAAATAATTTTCTAAGATTATTGGGAAAAGAAGAGAGAAAAAAAAGGTGATTAAATGAATCTTTCTGATTTTACTTTTTAAGTATAAATAAAAAAGAAAAAAAATACATATCAAAATCATAATAATACCAATAGATTTGATGGATGCTATTATACCGCTTAGTAGGCCCATAAAAAGAAAATTAGTTTTTTTTGGTACCTTATAGTTAGTCAATATCAAACCAACTAAAAGATTTATAGAAGAAAAAAAAAAGGATTCCGTGAGAATTGTTTTAGAAAAAGAAAAATAATAGAAATTTAAATGACACAGTATGAAGAAACCTAGAGCTAATAGTTTGGAAATTCTTAAACGATATAAAGTATAGGATAAAAAAACAATACTTAATGATAAGATAGTGTATTGAATAATTATTATTAAATAGTAATTACTCTTTTCAAATAAACTCAAAAAAATCGGATATATCGCGGTCCTTTCACTTGAAAATTCAATATAGCTTTTACTGTCATGCTCCATAAGATTGAAGAATTGTGGTGAAAACAAATAAAATAAAAAGGAAATCGATGATAGAATTACTAGAAAGGAAAGTTTTTCTGATTTCATTTTATTGCTAAAAAGCCTGAAAACGGAATATAAGTCATAACTTGCTCAATATCATTAAAGCCTGCTCTTTTGAGCATATTCAAATTTTCCTTTATGGAAAAAGGCTCCAAAATACCTCTTAAGCTTCTTGACTTATTGTTTATCTCTTTGTCTGTGTAACCGTTCTCAGTTTTAAAATCATTATAAACAGACGTCCAAATATCCTGAAACCTAGCATCATTAGCTCGAACTTTTTCAAACATTATAAAACAACCACCCCAATTCAGGGAATCATATATTTTTTGAACTAATTCTTGCCTATATCGAGGTTGAATGAACTGTATAGTATAGTAACTCAAAATAAGATCACTTTTCTTGAAAGCAAAAGTATTTAAATCTGCACAATCAAATTTTAGATTTTTATTTTTTTTTCGTGCGTTAGCTTCTTCAACTAGCCTTTTGGAATTATCAATTCCTAAAAAAGATATATTTCTTTTTGAATGTTTTTCTGCAATTCTATTAATTAGGTTTCCGTTAGAACAGCCAAGTTCATAACATCTTGAATTGTCTGGAAGAAAAAAATCACTTAGTCTTAGGATCAATTCATGACCTTCTGCATAAAAAGGGACAGATTTTTTAAGGTGATCATCAAAGACTTTTGGATCTATCTTATGGAAGCTCCATTCTGAATTAGAATAGTTTATTCCTTCTCCTACATTTTTTTTTTTCATATACAAACAAGCTAAATTTGTATTAACATACTCTAAATAAAAAGTATATCAAAGTATGATTTTAAAGATTTTTTTTTTTATAACAGGCTTGTTTTTAATATCCGTAAATTTTATTGGTACACAGATTAATCTAGATAAACATCCTGTAACTAAAGATGTCATATTTCACAAAAACTCAATAAATTATCTTAAAGAAAATGAATGGAGAAATGAATTAACAAAATATCAAAATATCAGAATAGGACATCTTAGTGAAATTAATAAAATCTTTGCCTCAAGTATTTATCATTTTTGGGAAAATGATAGTTTTGATAGGTTTCAAATTTATTCTTTATATGAAAACTGGATAATATTTTCATTATCGTATTTTGAATATTTTCTTTTTAAAAATAACGTTATTTCAAAAATTTATTTTTCTAAATTAGAAAGATTAACTTGGGAAAAAATAATGGAAAAGGGTATAGGATATTGCTCACAAATATCTATAGCTCTACATGGATTTTTAAAAAGTAGAAATATTGATTCAAAGTTATTAGCATTTGATGGGCATGTTGTAGTATTAGTAAATAATAATATAGTTATGGACGCAGATAAGAATGTAATTATAAGAGATTTTAATGTAAATAATATACCACCCCAAATTATACAGAGTCATTACAAAAAAGCTGGGTATAACGATACAGAGTCATTTCAAATGGAAAAAATTTATAGAACAAAAGCGCAATTATTAAATATTAAAGATTATTATCCAAAACTTTTTCTTTTTATATTTCTAATGAATATTTTAAAATGGTTGATTCCATCTATATTAATTTTTTACTCAATAAGATTTAAGAACAAGAATGAAATTTGAAAACCTTACAAATTTAATTATTATCATTCTATGTTGTTTAATAATCCAAGCTTTTTTTGTTTTAAAAAAAAATCCATTCCCTAGTGCTGATGGCTACTATAGAATTGCTTTTAATCTTAATGAATATAAAATATATTCAAACTCTAAAACTAAACCTACTACAGAAACCTTTGCAAGAGCTCCGGGATTTCCTTTTTTTTTAAGTTTTGGATTGCAACTAGATAATAAGCTTAAAAATTCAATCCAATGCTTCATTAAATATCAAAAAGAATGTCAAATAGAACTTAGTTTTTATAGAATATTACAATATTTCTTATTTCTCATTACAGGACTTACAATTTTTTTTTACTCCTTAGAAATTGGGGCAAGACCTAAAATTTCATTATTACTAACTGTAGTTTCATTATTGATAATATCCCCACATATTGTTTATTACAGATCAAGTGAGTCACTCGCAATCCCATTATTTGGAATACTAACATTATCGTTAACTTATTTTTTAAGAAAAAAACAAACGTTATTATGGTTAGTAATTGCAGCCTCATCATTAGCTTTGCTCTCTCTTACAAGAGTTGTATACTATTACTTTTATTTTTTAATCGCGTTCTTTTTACTCTTATATTATGTAAAAATAAAAATTGACTTTTTAAAAAATCTTTCTTACTTAGTAATTTTCTCTTCTATTTTTGGGGCTATAGTTTACCCATGGAAATATAAAAACTATACTCTTTATGAGAATATGTCTATAAGTGATCAGGGAGTAGTAAAAGTTTTAGGTAATAGGATAGCACACAATAATATGACGCTTAATGAATATTTTACTGGTTTTTTATACTGGACTCCAATAATTGGTGACAATATTGCAAAAAAACTTTTAGATAAGTCAAAGTGGGAGAACTTTGATACAAATAACACTAATGGTTTTAGGTATCAGGGTAGGGAAATTGCAAAAAAAGCGTTGATGAAATTCAAAACTACAAAAAAGGCTAAAGAAAAATTAATTTTACAAATTTTGTCCGAACCTTTTAAACATTTTTTTACATCCATACTTTTTTTTTGGAGAGGTCTATATTACGTAATTATTTTTTTTCCATTTGTTGTTTTGTGTATTTTTAAATATAAAAAAATGTTTAATTTAGATTTTACGATCATACTACTACCTGGGATCCTAAACCTTCTTGTACATTCTTTTTGCACACACTTCAATGTTAGGTATGGCTTACCATCAATATTCATTTTCTCTGGTCTATGCGCAGTTTATTTATCAAAAATAGTTTTACATGAAAAATAAAAAAAAAATTTTTATTATCTTACCAGTTAAAGATGAATATGAATCAATTGATAAATGTATTGAAAGTTTAAACCTTTTAAGGAAAAAACTAACTAGGTATGCGATAAAGATAATAGTCATTAATGATGGATCTGTTGACGGATCGGAAAAGAAAATACCAAATTCTAAAGATATTCTACTGATTAATTATCCTAATAACAGAGGACTAGGCTACGCTATAAGATCTGGAATTATAATTGCTAAGAAATTTAATGCAGATTTTGTAGTTAAAGTAGATGCAGATTTACAGCATGAATATTTTGATATTATTAAATTATTAGATTATATCCAGTTGAATAAATTAGATTTAGTATATGGTAGAAGAGTCTTAGTAGATTATAAAATGCCAATAATAAGAAAACTAGGTAATCTTTTTTTCACTTACTTAATGAAAAAATTGACTGGTTGGAATATCCAAGATAGTCAACCTGGAATGTTTATTACAAATAAGAAATGTCTAAATTGTGTAAAAATTTACGGTAACTATAACTACACTCAACAAATCCTCTTGAGTGCAAGAATAAATCATATGACTTTTGGAAGTGTAGACATTAAATTTAAAAAAAGAAAAAAAGGGACTTCTTTTATATCTTTCAAATATATTTACAAAGCTCTTAGCCAAATATTAATATTGTTATTAGCATATAAACCACTTAGAGTTTTTGGGACTTTAGCATCTTTTATGTTACTAACAGCTTTTACTATAATTGTGGTACAATCAATTGATTGGGTGTTAGGAAATTCGTCAAAAGTAGTCCAAAATGTTAATCTTGTCTTAGGGCTCATAACAGTTGGGGGATATTCTTTAATTGCAGGTTTACTTGGAGAATTATTTAAAAATATAAATAATAATAATGATGATAGTCAAGAATACGAAATTAATGAATTGATTAAGAATAATGAAAAAAAATAATAGTTTAATGCAAAAGAAGCATTATGACGAATTTGCTGTAAGAAAAAAAATTAGAGATTTTTATGAACCTTCAAAAATTTGTAGAAAAGCAATAGTAAAAAAGGCTCTAGAAAGAGTTAAAATAAAAAATAAAGTAAATATTTTAGAGATAGGTTGTGGTATCGCAGCAACTGCCATTTATCTGGATGGTTACTATAAAAATTATATAGGTATTGATATCTCTAAAGAAATGATTGAGATTGGAAGGGAGATAAATAGAAATAATAAAAAGGTCAAACTGATTGTAGGTGATGCCTTTAATCTCAAGATAAAAAAAGGCTTTCCCGACATAATTTTTTTTGACGGTGTACTTCATCATATTGATGATGTTAGAGGGTTATTAAAAAAGCTAAAATTAATTTCTCATAAAAATACTGTTTTTTTAGCAAGAGAGCCTCATAATGGAAATTTTATATTTCAACTACTTAGAAAAATTAGAATGCTTGTTGATAAAAGTTATTCAAGTGACCAAATTTTTTTTTCAAAAAAAGAAATTGAAACTATTTTCAAAGACGCCGGATTTAAAAAAATAAATTTTGAGTATCAAGATTATCTGATACCAATCATTGCTCAAGTCCCTATGAAACCTGAATTTATTTTTTTAATAATTGCGAAATATCTCATTAAGATTGAAAAGTTTTTAGAGAGATTTCTACCAAATTATTTAAAAAAATTAACTTGGAATTTTTCTATAAATGCAAAATTTTAGAAGTAAGGAATTTTTATACGAATTATTCCTCTTAAGTTTTGGCTCGTTGATTTTTCTTTTAATAAAAATTTTCTTTACAAAATATCTAAATGAAAATCACTTTTCCATACCAATATCCTATTTACTAGTTCATTCTTTACTTTTAATTTTGTCATGGTGTTACCACTCTTTAATTACATTCAAAAGAAAATTAACTAAAAGTATTTTCTTTGATTATTCTCTTGCAACTTTGTTTCTCAAAGCACTCGATTACATCATAGTTATTCTTCTGGTAGAATTTATAATTTTAAGTAGTACAATCAGTATTATTACAACTAGTTTTTTTCTTTTTATTGTTAGATACATAATTTTTAAGAAAAAAATATTTAAATAAAAATCATCTCAATTTCCTTTTATGATTTCTAAATAATCTGAATAATTTCTTATATAGTAATTTTCATCATATTTTTTGTCACACAATACCATTAGTATATTTTCATCTTTTTGATAGATTTGAGATGACCATATAAGTGGCGGAATCTTTAAACCAACTGATGGATTAGATAAAACTATTGTATCTTTACCTTTAATATTAACGTCTACCTTTCCCTTAATACATATGAGGATTTGAGTACATTTTTTGTGAGCATGACCACCCCGTACTTCTTTATTGCCACCATAGACAGTAAACACTCTTTTTAGTTCAAAATTCTTTGGAAAATCTTCATAAACATTAATTCTTGCTTTCTCAATGAAATTAAAATTAATAAGTTTATTTCTCATTCTTATCTTTAGTAAAGAATTTTAGTTAATTGTTCGCAGTAATACTTTACTTCATCTTCTTCCAGACTAAGCGCTGAGGGAAGATTAATACCTTTTTTTGAAATGCTATAGGCATTGGGATTTAATAACTTGTATTTTGACTTTAAATTAAATGCTGGCAAACTACTTAGTGGAAAGAAAAAGTTTCTAACAGGTAATTTCTTTTTTTCTAACTTTGATTTTATCTCATCAAATTTAATTTTGTAAGATTTACCTAAAACTAAAGTAGAGCACCAGGCACTATTTTTTATATAATTATTCTCATAATTAAATTGAATATCGTCTAAATTCTTTAGATGTTTTTTATAATAAAATAAAATTTTCCTTTTTTTTTCTACTAATTCTCTAATTCTTTTTAATTGTCCAAACCCCATTGCTGCTTGGACATTAAATGGCATATACTTAAAAGCAACCTCCTCTGTAAAATATGAACCAGGTTTTCTTCCATGGTCTCTTAAAAATTTAGCTCTTTCGAATAATTTCTTATCATCCGTGACAAGCATTCCTCCTTCTCCGGTACATAACGTTTTTGTTCTATGAAAACTAAAGAATGAGGCATCTCCAAATTTTCCCGAGGGAATATTTTTATAAGTTGAACCAATAGACTCTGCCGCATCCTCAAAAATTATTAAGTTATACCGCTTAGCTAATTTTTTTATATCATCCCATTCTGCCATATTACCATAAAGATTGACTACTATAATTGCTTTTGTCTTTTTGGTTATCTTCTCTTCAATTGTTTTTGCACTTAAACACCAATTAGATTTTTCAATATCAGCAAATACTATTTTTGCATTTTGGTAAATTACTCCGGCACATGATCCTATCCAAGTGCAGTCCGGAACGATTACTTCATCATTTTCTGAGATATTTTTTGCTGCAAGTCCTAAATGTATTGCAGAGGTACAATTAGTTGTCATTAGTGCAAATTTTCTATTGCAATGTTTTGCAAAAGTGTCTTCAAATAAATGGCAATATTTGTATGCATTTTTTCCATACCAACCATTCTCAAGTACATCATTAACATACTTTTTTTCTAGCTCAGAAAACCATGGGCCAGCCATTTCAATTTTTTTTAAATTTTTTTTCATCTTTTCTATTAAAAAACTTTTTTACATTTTTTATTACAAGTTCAGCATCTTTTTTTCTAAGCCCAGAATGAATAGGAAGACTTAGAATTCTTTTTTTTACACTATTTGTTACCGGCAGTTCATTTTTATAAAACTTTTTATATGCTTTCATTTGGTGTGCAGGCGTATGATAATGAATCCCAGGGTAAATTTTATTTTTTTCCAAAAAAATCTTCAATTCATCTCTATTTTCTAGTTGCACAACATATTGATGATAAACATGTTTACTAAAGCTATTATTTGCAGGTGTAACCAGATCTATAGACTTAAAACTTTCATTGTAGTAGTTAGCTATTTTTCTTCTAATATCATTATTTTTATCTAGATTTTTTAATTGAATATTTAAGATAGCCGCATGAATCTCATCCATCCTTGAATTTTTTCCGTGCAACTCACTTACCCTCTCCTCATTCCAGCCGTATTCTCTTAATTTAATTATTTTTCTATAAAATTTATCATTATTAGTTGTTATAAAACCAGCGTCTCCTAGAGTAGCTAAATTCTTTGTTGGATAAAAACTGAATATGCCAAAATCACCAAACCCACCAACGATTTTATTTTTATACATTGCACCGTGTGCTTGGGAACAATCTTCTATAAGAGTAATTGATTTTCTTTTTGCTATATTTTTTATCTTACTTATGTCGCACGATTGACCATAAAGGTGTACGAGAATAATAGCTTTTACATCTTTAATAATGTTCTTTTCTACTAAATTAATATCCATATTGAAATTTATCTCAGAGATATCCATAAATTTTGGAGTTAAACCTGCTGATACAATCGCTGAAATTGTTGCTACAGCTGTATGAGATACAGTGAGAACTTTATCTCCTTTTTGTTAATTCTAACGCTCTCAAACAAATTTCGATTGCATCAGTAGCATTTCCAACAGCAACGCCATGTTTAACATTACAGTATTTAGAAAAATTATTTTCAAACTTCTTCACTTCTTTACCAAGAATGTAAGAACCAGAGTCTAAAACATTTTCAAACAACTTTTTAATTTCTAATTTACTTTTTAAGAAAACAGACTTAGGATTTGCTACATGAATCATTCAATTTCCTCTTTATTAATTATTTTTACTTCTGGGACATATACTATCCAATTTCCTCCATTATCAAAATACTCAGTCTCTTTTTTAAAAATTTCTTCCATATGATTCCAAGCAAATAAAATTGTAAATGAATGATCACTTTCCTTGAAGGAAGAATAATTCTTAATAGGTATATTTGATAACGGCGTGAATTTATTGATTTTTGAATGGGATGTATCTGATATAAAATTAATATATTTACCAATATTACAGTAATTTATAAAAGTTGTACTTTTTGCAGTTGCACCATAACCAACTATTTCATTATTTTTATTTTTTAAATCAGCCAAGGTTTGATTTATGTCGTACTTAATTTTTTCACAATTCTTATTAAAATTTAAATACGTTTCCTCTTGATCAAGTTTAAGTTCGACTTCCTTATGTAAGGAATTTCTAAATCTTTCTGTTTTCGAGTATTTTCCTTTAAAAGAAACAAAATATCTCATTGAACCACCATGCGTCCATATTTCTTCTGAATCAAATATTTCAAGATTATAATTTTGAAAAAGGTTATTTAATGAAAGAATGCAGTAGAAGTAACCATGCTCGTCATAGATTTGATCAAAGGAATTTTTTTTAATTATTGAAGCTAAGTAGGGTTCTTCAAATATAAAAATTCCATCTTTTTTTAGAATCTTTGTTATAGCTTTACATAAGTCGTTGAGATCAGGTAGATGGCATATAACATTTGATGCATAGATTACTTTAAAATACTTAGAGTCGTTTTTCATATTAAGTGCAAGTTCTTCTGAAAAAAAATCGTTTATAATTTCCAAACCAATTTCTTGGGATTTCTCTGCTACATTAGTAGACGGTTCAACCCCAATGTTTTTAATACCATATTTTTGAATCTGCTCAAGCATCACACCATCATTACATCCAATTTCTAGAACATTATCATCAGGATCACTGATAAAATTAGTTTTAATCATTTTTGCTACATTTTGAAAATGTTTTATCATAAACATCGAAGAGCGAGTGCTAAAGGCATAATCTTGATGAAACTTTTTTTCTGGTGGAGTTTGATCAATTAATTGAAACATAAAACATTTATTACAAAAACCCGTTTGTAGTTTGAAGGTGTATTGTGAGTTATTTACTTTTTTCTGAAATGCATTAGCTATTGGCATTTCCCCAAAATTATTAATTGTTAAAAGTTTATTATTACAAATTCTGCAGTTAGTCATTAAAATAGAGTATCCTTATTTTCAATATCATTGAAAAATTTTAGATTTTCATCTTTAGATGAGATTATAGGTTTCTTATTTGGCCAGTCAATATCTAAATATGGATCATTCCATCTTATCCCTCCCTCATCATCTTTCGAGTAATAGTCAGTTAGTTTATAATGTATAATTGCTTCATGACTGGTGACTTGAAATCCGTGGGCACATCCAATAGGAAGGTACAATTGTCTAATGCCGTCATGCGATAGTTTAATAGAAGCAAACTTTCCAAAAGTTTTAGAACGTCTTCTTAAATCAACTGCAACGTCAAAAATACTTCCCTTGATTATAGTGACTAAACGGCCTTGAGTTTTTTTTTTTTGATAATGCAAACCTCTCAGTACATCTTTTTTTGAAAAAGAAACACTATCTTGCTTAAAAACTTTTTTATAGCTATTTTTCCTGAAGCTTTCAAAAAACATTCCCCTTTCATCACTGAAAAATGGAATATCATAGATTTTAATACCCTCAATTTTATTGATATCAACTTTATTCATAATAATCTTATTAGGTAATCACTGTATTCGGAATTTTCAACTTTTAGGATTAAATTTTCAAGCTTTTTTTTAGAAATATACTTAAGATTGTAAGCCACCTCCTCAGGATAACCAAAACCAATATTCTGCCTTGACTCAACTATCTTAATAAGATTTGATGCTTCATTAAATGAATCAAACGAACCTACATCAAACCATGCATACCCTCTGCTGAAATATTTGATCTCAGCATTTCCCTCTCTCAAATAAATATTATTAAGATCTGTTACTTCACGTTCT
>MDTB01172953.1_pt1 | contig 25830 bp, 24 predicted proteins | sample 811161 | NCBI WGS metagenome assembly MDTB01 (sample SAMN05326650, study PRJNA326480) | marine metagenome | isolation source: seawater | place: Mediterranean Sea | collected 2009
AAACAAAAATTATATTGTTTATTAAAACAAAAAAATAAATATATCCCTAAAAATTTTTTAGACATTAAAAATGGATATAAAATTTTGTTAGCAAAATAGATATTAATAAATGAATAAAATCAGAATTTTAATTACTGGATCTGAGGGTTTCCTTGGATGTGCTTTATCTGATAAATTAGTTCAATCATTAATTAAAATAAAAAAAAAATATGAAATTTTTTTTTTAGATAAAAAGGAACCAAATTTTTCAAATAAATTGATTAAGTTTTATCAAAATAAATCTGAGGATTTATTTTTAAATAATATTCAAAAGGATTTAATAGAAACAAATTTAGAGAGCGATATTGGTAGATTTGATATAATAATACATTTAGCTGCGTTAATAGATGCAACAGAATCAGTTTCAAATCCATTTGATTATTACAAAAATAATCTCGAAACTACAAAAAATCTTTTAAAGTGCGTTGAAGTAAATGGAAGTTTTATATTTGCATCAAGTGCGGCAGTATATGGAATACCTAATAAAGTACCTAGTAGTGAGTTTGATGAGATAAAATCAATTACACCATATGGTGAAACAAAAATTTTAGCAGAAAAAGAAATTATCAACTATAAAGGTGTTAATAAGTTTAATTATCAAATTTTAAGATTTTTTAATATTGCAGGAAGTTATAAAGGAAAGGTTTTAGACTCCAATCCCAATTTCCACAAAAATTTATTTTCGCAAATTAGAAATAGTCTCTCAAAAAATGAAAAATTTATAATAGACGGTTCTAATTATGTTACTAAAGATGGTACCTGTGAAAGAGATTTTGTTGAGATTGAATGGTTAAGTACCTTTTTATCTAAATTAATAATAAATAGTATAAACCAGGGAAGTTTTATAACTAATGTTGGTTGTGGTGCTCCTATATCTATACTTCAACTTGCTAAAGCACTTTCAAAAATTAATCCGAATTTTAGTTTCGACATTGGTGAACCAAGACAGGTTGAAATACCCAGGAGTTATGCAGATATAAAAGTCTTACTAAAGATACTCAGGGTTTTAAATGAAGATCCTCCACCACTTGATGTAAACACAATAGTCAAATCTATTAGTGTATTATAAAAAAAATTTAGATTTACTAGTTATTATTTAAGATTATTTAAATTAAAATTTTTATAGTAATATTTTTTAAAAAAAAATAGATTTAAAAGTTTCCACTCAAGTTTTTTTGTAACTTTATTTTTTATACATTTTGTAAAATTTTTATAATTAATTATATCTTCATTAGTTAAAAATTTTTTACTTTCATTTGGGAAGCCTGAAAAACCAATTTTTTCTAATAAATTTTCTTTACCATAAATATCAACAAATATTTCTTTTAGTATTTTTTTTGTGATAGTTGTTCTCTTTTTTTCTATTTTAAAATTCAACGGCAAATTTATTGCAATTTTGATAATTTCTTTATTTAAAAAAAGGCTCCTTAATTCAATACTGTTTTGACCAGACAATATGTCATTTGAAATATTATGCACTCCGATACATTGTATAAAATAGTCAGTAAACAGGGACGCTTGCATTGTTGCTTCTTCTTTTGATAAAAATTCTTTATATTTTTTGAAGACTTTAAGCCAAATATCTTTTGAATAGTTTTCTTTAGTTTTAATTTTTGAATAAGGGGAATTATTCTTAGAGTGATTTTTAATGAAATCTATATTTTTATATGAATTGTAGCCCCCAAATAATTCATCAGCACCATCACCACCAAATAATATCTTAATTTTTTTTTTGTTTATTCTTTTAAAGATTTGATTTCGGCCAACATTATCATGTGATGTCATTGGGCTTTCAAGATTTAAATAAGTTGATTTTAATAATTTGAAATAAATTTCATCATTATTTCTAATCTCTATTTTTTTTTTTAGATTAATAATATTTTTGAAATTAGATATATTATTGACTACTTTATCTTTATTTAAATTGTTTATACAAATAAAGTTATCTAAATTTTTATATTTTCCTAAAAAATAACTTATTATTGAAGAGTCAACACCCCCTGATAAAACAGAGGAAAATTTTTTAACTGGCTTCATTATATCTAATTTTTTTATAATTTTTTTAAGTAAAATTTCTTTAGTTTTGTTAAAGCCAAGTTTTTTAAATCTAAAATATTTTTCTCTATCTATCCACTCAATAGGATCATCATATTGTTTTTTAAAAATTTTATTTTTTTTAATTGAAAAGGTATAAATTGTTCCTGGTGAAATAATTTCTATTTCCTTAAATATAGTATTGGTTATAAATAAAAAATGTCTTGTTTTGAAATATTCTTTGATTAATTTCTTATTTACTTCAAGTTTTTTTCCAACAAAATCAATTATTGGACTAGGTGAAGAGCTAATTATGAGATATTCATCATTTTCAAATTTATATAATCTTTTTTCTCCCTGTGGATCAGTTGCAAATTTTATTTCTTTTTTGGATAGGTTGTAGTTAATAAATGAATACATTCCATCTAAGCTTTTCAATTTATTATAACTCTTTAAATTTTTTGTAAATTCTGCCAAAAATTCAGTATCATTTTGGTAGGTATTTATATTTATAAAATATTTTTCTTTTAATTTTTTATAATTATATATCTCCCCATTAAAAGCGATGTAATTATTTTTATCTTGTGAGCAATATAAATTTTTTCCCTTTTTTAATTTCCCAGTAATATTTAAAATTGAATTCGCGAGAAATATTGTATTTTTGTTAAAAAAATTATACAAATCTTTATCAGGTCCTCTTTTGGAAATTTTTTTAAAGCTTTTTAAACACTTATTTTTTGATAAAATTTTTTTCTTTGATAAAATAAATAAAATACCGCACATATTAATACAATGAAAATTTTTAAAAAAATTAAATCTATTACTACATATCTTTTTTTAGATGCAAATGAAACAAAATATATAAAATTTAATATCCAAAAATGGAATTCATATAAAATAAAAAGTGCAAAAAATACAATCTTAGTAGATCTATTTAATCATAACCCCTGGATACATTTTTACAGTTATATACATAATTTTTTAGCAAAGAAATTTAACGCAAAAATAAATTTTTTTTATTTTGATTTATATCAAAGAAGAATGGATAAATTTGAAATATCAATAAGAAAATTAAAAAAAATATATAAATCATTTAACGTTAATGAAGGTATTTCAGAATATAATTTTAAATATACAAAAAAAGAATTAACGCGTTATAACCAAAAATTTAAAAAATTAAATTTTAGCAAATATAAGTTGTCTAAATATAAGTATAAAAATATTTTAATTGGAGACTTAATTTATGACACATATTTAAGAATTAATTATTACCCAACCATTGATATAAAGAGCCAAAAATTAAAAAAAATTTTTTTTCGTGCACACAAAATTTTTGATGAAATAACCAAATATTTAAACGAAAATAATGTCTGTTGTGTTGTACCCAGTCATGTATGTTATATAAATTATGGAATAGTTACAAGGCTTGCAATAAAAAGAAATATTCCAGTAATTAAAATTTTTTCAAAAAATAGAGGCAATTCATCTTTCAGATTACTTAAAATTCATAATAAATATATAACAGAAGAACCACCCTATTTTGACTATAGAAAAACATTTAATAAAATGAATATTAAAGAAAAAAATAAAGCGTTATTATTAGGAAAAAAACTAATTCAAAATAGAATTTCTGGTTTTTATGATCCTAATTTGCCTTATATGAACAAAAGTTCATTTAATAATAAAATAATTAAAATAAAATCTGATTCTAAAAAAAAAAAAATAATAATATTTCCTCATTGCTATTTTGATAATCCTCATAGATATAGAAAGATGATTTTTGAAGATTTTTTCTTACAAGTTAAATTTTTTCTTGATATTGCCAAAACCAGAACCGAAATTGATTGGTTTTATAAACCCCATCCAAATGAAATTACAAGCGATATAAATATTCATAAAGATATTTTAAAAGATTATGAAAATGTTACTTGTCTAGATAAAGATACTTCTCATAAAAATATCATTAAAATGAAACCTGCATGCGTAATAACAAATCACGGTACAGTTGCTCATGAGTACGCATTTTTTAAAATACCAGTAATAAATACTGGAGATAATCCTCATATTAATTATGAATTCTGCAAACATTTAAAATCAAAAAAAGAAATATTAAAATGTTTAGATAATTTAAAGAGCCTAAAAAAAACAATTAATTTTTCAAAAAAATATTTATATGAATTTATGTATATGCATTATGAATTTTTTCCAAATAAAAATATGGAAAAAATATATTTAAAAGACGATTATTTCAGTTTTAAAAAAAATAAAAAGAATACTTCATCAGAAATTTTTTTGAAATTTATTAAACAATCGAATGTAACTGATAATAAAATTAAAACTTATGTTGAAAAATTTATAAATAACAATTTATGAAAAATCAACATTGTATAGTCTGTAAAAATTATTCTTTCGAGGTAATTTGGAATGATAAAATTAGATCAGGAAGAAATATTTTTACTAAAAAAAAACAAAAAATATTAAAATGTAAAAATTGCAATCTTATTTTTCTTCAAAAAAAAAATAAAGATTTAGAAGATTCATCGCTTGCGAGAAAAATTTATAATAAGAATAATTCATTAGAAGAGTTTTACAATTTTCATAATCCCAGGGAGACTAAAAAGTTGGAACATATTTTAAATTTTATTAAAATTAAAAATAAAAATATTTTAGAGTCTAATTGTGGTTTTGGTATATTGTTAAATAGATTAAAAAAAAAAACCAAAAGTACCACGGGCGTTGATTCTAACTTTTACAAAAAAAAAATTATTTCTAATGGTCATAATTTTTTTTCAAGCTTTGACGAAATAATAAAAAATAAATTTATATATGATATAATTTTTTCCTTATCTGAATTGGAGCACAAATTAGAACCAATTAAATTTTTGCAAAAACTTAGATCAAGTTTGAGTGATCATGGAAAAATTGTATTAAGAGTACCAAATTATGAAAATTTATATAAATTATTATTAGAAAAATATTATTGCAAATATGATTTTAGAACCTCACACAATTATTACTTCTCTTTAAAAAATCTTAAGTTAATATTTAATAAAGTAAATTTAAAAATTAATAATATAATTGGTTATAATGAGTATAATTTTAATCATTTGATTGAGTATATTCAAATCAGAAAGAGACCACATAATAAATACAAAAATGTTATAAAAAAACAAAACCTAATGTATTTAAATAAAAATATAGAAAATAATTTGCTTTCAACAAGCTTTATATTCATATTATCAAAAAAAAAAAAATGAAAAAAATTTTAATTTTTGGTGCAGGTTCAATTGGAAATCACATGTCTTACGCTTGTTCAAAACTTAATCATAAAGTTTTTGTTACAGATATTTCAAAAAATGCTTTATTAAGAATGAAAAATTTAGTTTATCCAAAAAGATATGGTAATTGGAATAAAAATATATCTTTAATTAATTATGAAGATGTATTTTCTTTAAAAATAAATTTTGACCTTGTAATTTTAGGAACACCTCCAATAACCCATTACAATTTATTTATTAAATGTAAAAGAAAACTTAGTTTTAAAAAAATATTAATTGAAAAACCATTATCAACCTATCATGACAAGAAAATTTATAGTTTAAAAAAAGATTTGAACAAATATTTGATTTTTTGTGGGTATAATCACTCTGTTAATCCATCATTAAGTTATTTTTTTAAATTATTAAATAAAGATAAAAAAATAATTAATAAAGTAGAAATTAAATGGAAGGAGGGTTGGAGTGGAATTTTAGGCGCACACCCATGGATGAAAAGCGAATTTGATAGTTATTTGGGTAATTTTATGCATGGCGGAGGTGCAATACATGAACATTCTCATGGTATTCATGCATTAATATGCATATTAAAAATTTTAAATTTATCAATTCCAACAAAAATTAAAAAAATACTTTCTTTTAATTCTAAAAAAAAAATCATATATGATAAGTTGGCAATATTTTATTTTGAAATCTCAAAAATTTTTTTTAGTTATGAAACTGATTTAATTACATACCCTGCTGAGAAATCTATAAAAATTATAACTAAAAATGATAATTTATTTTGGGTGTGCAATTATAAAAAGAATTATGATGCAGTTATTTTTCAAAAAGGAGATAAAAAATTTATGAAGATGTTTAAAAAATCAAGATCATCAGAATTTGAAAATGAAATCAAACATATCTTTTTAATAAATAATAAAAAAAAATTTGAGGCATCAAATATAAATCTTTTTAATTCACTGAATACACTTAAAATAATTAGTAAAGTTTTTGATGATAGATGAAAAATAATATTTTTAATAATTTATATGTTTTAGATATAGCAAATAATCATTTTGGAGATTTGATACATGCTAAGTCAATTATAAATCAATTTGGCAAAATATCAAAAAAACTTAATATAAAGTCTACAATTAAATTTCAGTTTAGAGAATTGGATAGTTTTATACATAAGGATTTTATTAATTCTGATGAAAAATTTGTTAAGAGATTTATGTCAACAAAATTATCTAATAAAGATTTCGCTTATCTTTTAAAAATTATAAAAAATAATAAAATGTTAAGCTCGTGTACTCCCTTTGATGAAAAATCTGTTGATCTTATTGAAAAATTAAAATTTGATATAATTAAGATTGCTAGTGTGTCTTCGTTGGATTTCAGCCTTCTTGAAAGAGTAACAAAAAACAAAATACCAAAAATTATTTCAACTGGTGGCAAAACTCTAAACGATATTGATAAAATTGTAAGCTTTTTTAGAAGAAAAAAACAAAATTTTGCTTTGATGCATTGTATTGCTATTTACCCTAGTTCAAATGATCAATTACAGATAAAATTTATAGAAGAATTAATTTCAAGATATAAAGATTTGACTATTGGTTGGTCGACACATGAAAGACCTAAAGAGTTTTTACCAGCAGCATTAGCTTATGCATCTGGAGCAAGGATGTTTGAAAAACATATTGGGATAAATTCTAAAAATTATAAACTTAACGATTATTCAATTACACCTAATCTTTTTAAAGAATGGTATGCTCACTTAAGTGAAGCAAAAAAAATTCTGGGAGATGGAAAAAAAATAATTGAAAAAAAAGAAATCAAAACTTTAGAAGAGTTAAGTAGAGGTGTTTATGCTCAAAGAGATTTAATCAAAAATGAAATATTAAGTGAAGATAATGTTTATTTCGCTTTTCCATTACAAAGAGGACAGTTGAATTCAGCTAATTTAAAAAAGAACTCTGTAGTATTAAAAAATCTAAAAAAAGATGAAAAGATAATAGAAAAGTATGTAATGCATGATAAGAGTTTATTTAATGAATATACAATTAAGTCATATATTCATGAATTAAAGGCAATATTAAATAAAAATAAAATCACTATAAAAGATAATTTTGATCTAGAAATATCACATCATAAAGGTATTAAAAATTTTAAAAAAACAGGATGTTTTCTTTTCAATCTAATAAATAAAAATTATGCAAAGAAAATGTTAGTACTTCTGCCTAACCAAAGTCACCCATTACATTTTCATAAAAAAAAAGATGAAAGTTTTCACATTATATCTGGCTCCTTGTTATCAAAACTAAATGGAAAAGTTAAAAAACTTATGCCTGGTGAAATTTTGCATATAAAAAAAAATTCTTGGCACGAATTTAAAGCTGGTAACAAGGGTTGTATATTTGATGAAATTTCATCAACTAGTTATAAAGATGACTCATTTTATATGGATAAAAAAATAAAAGTCTTAAGTAGGGATCATAGAAAAACTTATATTAATAAATGGATTTAATCTAAATTGTATAAAGAAAAAAAAGTAATTGCTATTGTTCCAGCTAGAGGGGGCAGTAAAGGAATAAAGTTAAAGAATTTGTTAAAGATTAATAGAATATCTTTAATTGGTCATACTTCAAAATTTATTGATAGTTTGAACATAGTTGATCTAAAAGTATTATCTTCAGATCATAAATTAATTTTAAAAGAAGGTAAAAAATATAAATTTTATAATTTTAAAAGACCTAAAAAATTTTCAGGTGATAGTGTCTCAGATTTTGAAGTAATTAATAATGTACTAGAGTATAAAGAATTTAAAAATAAATTTGATTATTTAATTTATTTACAACCAACTTCAATTTTACGAAGCAAAAAACAATTATTAAATGCTTTTAGAGAAATGCTTGTTAAACATTACGATTCATCATGGGCCATTACTAAAGTTGATAGGAAATTTCATCCTTTAAAAATCTTATCTGTAGAAAATAAAAAATTATTTCTAAATAATAGTGAAGGAAAAAAAATAGTTGCAAGACAGCAGTTAAAAGATTGTTATACAAGAAATGGAAATTTTTACATTTTTAATGTGAAAAAATTATTAAAAAAAAAATCTATATATTTAAATAAAATTTTACCATCTGTATCATATCACCGAGTATTTAATATAGACACCTGGGAAGATTATGTTAATTTAAAAAGTTTTTTATCAAATAACAAAAGTGATAGTGCTAATTAAATTTAGAAGTAATTAAATGGATAAAATTTTAATTTCAGGTGCTAGTTCAGGACTTGGTTTGGAGATTTGCAAAAAATTATCAGAAGATTATTATATAATCTGTTTTTCACGTAAAATAGAATTATTAAAGAAATATTTTGATAAAAAAAAAAATATCGAATTTTATGAGTTGGATTTAACAAATCTAATTAAATCTGAAAAATTTATTAAAAAAATTTATGAGAAACATAAAAATATTTCAATATTAATTAATAATGCCGCTCAAATTGATAATAAACCTATGGAAAAATTAAACATAAAAAAAGCTAGCAATATATTCAAGCTAAATGTTTTAGCTCCAGCTTTATTTATGAAATATTTTATAAAAAATATTAATTTTAAAAAAGATTATGGTCGTATTGTAAACATAACTTCTGGGGCACCCCTTAATTGTTTTCCTAATTATTCATTGTATAGTTCGTCAAAATCCGCTTTAAATTCAATATCTATTACAGCGGCAAAAGAAGTTAATAAGAATATAACTATTAATTTATTAAGTCCTGGTCCTATTAAGACAAAAATGACCTCAGGGATGAAAGCAAAATTTTTTAGTATGGATCAGTGTATAAGTGATATCAAAAAATTAATTTCAAAAAAAAATGATATAAATGGAAAATTTATATGGAGAGGAAAAATTATACCACTTTTACCAAATCTTAAAGATATTAACTGGTTAAAAGGTGAGGCAAGCAAAAAATATAAAAAAATTTAATTTTTTAAATATTAAACTTTTTATTTTTTTAATGGTTTAAAATATGATTATGAATTATTTAAAATATTTAATTAATATCTATAAATACTTAAACATTAAAAATAATATAATCAATAAGGAAAGTATTATATTAGCTGAATTTAATCCTAACCTTTTCCCGCTTATTGGGATAATATTTTTATTAAAAATTCTCAATAAAATTCATAAATGTAGAATATTGGTGTATTTTCCAAAGAATTCTAAGAATTCTATTGATCTTTTAAAAACTATTATAAAAATTTTATTTAGGTTTAAAACTCTTTTAATTTATTTAGTGCATGGAGCCACTCCACATATAATTATAAGTAGCACGGCAACTAAGTCATTAGCAAAATTAAAATTTGATAAGATTATTTGTAACATTAATACCAAAGATGATTTATTAAATTTAAAGCTTGAAAATATAGAGGTAGGTGATTTATTTTATGATAATTATACGAGATTTAATGCAAGTCATACTATTGAAGTAAATGAAAAATTCCGTCAAGTTTTATTTGAATACTTTATTGAATTTTATTATTGGTTTAATTTTTTTAATAAATTTGATATTAAATCAGTTTTAACATCACATGCAGTTTACAATTTGGCAATTCCATTGAGAATAGCTCAGAGTAAAAAAATACCAGGTTATATTGCCTCAATAAATTTTATTGAATATTTTGATATTTCAAGAAAAAATATTTTTCAATCAAGTTATAGAAATTCTTTTAAGTTTTTGAATAATGAAGAAAAAAAAAAAGCCTTATCTTTATCAAAAATGCTTTTAGAGGATCGGTTTAAAGGAATTTTGAATTCTTCAGAATTTTCAGGTTATGGTAGCAATCATGATAAAAGAAAAAATCTCTCAAAAAAAGCTTTAAATACTTTTGGAAAAAAAAATACTATAAAAAAAATATTTAAAAAAAATGGTAAACCAAATATTTTAATAATGGCTCACTGTTTTTATGATGCCCCACATGGTGGTGGAAAATTTTTATTTGTAGATTTTTATGAGTGGGTAAAACATTTGGGCGAATTATCTAATAAACTAGACTTTAACTGGTATATAAAAAAACATCCACACTCAGCCGAGCAGGTATTAAATAATAAAGTTATTGAGAATATTTTAGCAATCTATCCAAATTTAAATTTATTAGATGAAGGAGTATCAAATAATGAAATAATTAATGATGGTGTGTCGCTAATATTAACTGTTCATGGTTCAGCGGGCTATGAATTTTCTTATCATAGTATTCCTGTAATATTAGCTTCAAATCAAACAGCCTATGAAAATTATGATATTTGTTACCAACCATCATCTGTAAAGGAATATGATGATATTATTAAAAATTTTAGTAAAATTAATTTTTCTTACAATAAAAAAGAGATTTATAGATATTACTATAATATATATTTAGCTTTTTGGGAATTAATTCCAATGCAAGAATATTACAAAATTAAAAATATTGTAAAAGATGAATATAATTTTAGAATGAACTTTTTAAGTCAAGAAAATGCATTATTAAAATATTTAAGATCAGAATTTACTGAAAAAAAAATATCAGAAAAATTATTAGAAGTTGAAAATTTTATTAAAAAAAATGATTATAGAATAATTTCTAGAAACAATATCAATAAAGAATTTGAAGTTGATAAAAATTAAATATTAAAGAAAAAAATAATTATGAAAAAAATTTTTATAACAGGAGCCGATGGTTTTATTGGATCTCATCTAGTCGAGAGTTTAGTTAAAAAAAACTTTCAAGTGAAAGCATTAGTTCTTTATAATCATATGAATAGATTTGGATGGCTTGATAATATTGATATTGATATAAAAAATAAAATTGATATCGTAAGTGGTGATATACGAGATTATAATTTTTTAAAAAACTCAACCAAGGGTGCTGATATAATAGTTAATTTAGCAGCATTGATTGGAATACCTTATTCATATGAAGCTAGTCATAGTTATATAGAAACTAATATTATTGGAACACATAATATTTTAAATGCTTCTATTGAAAATTCCATTGGAAAGGTAATTCAAACTTCTACCAGTGAAGTTTATGGTTCACATGTTACAAAAAATAAATTAAAAGAAAATTCATTTCAATATGCGCAATCACCATACGCAGCATCAAAAATTGCCTCGGATCAACTTTGTAATTCTTATTATTCTACTTATGATTTGCCAGTTACAATAATTAGACCTTTTAACACCTTTGGACCCAGACAATCTATAAGAGCAATTATTCCTACCATTATTTGTCAAATTTTAGATGGCAATAAAAGTGTTAAATTAGGAAATACCAATTCTTATAGAGATTTTAATTATGTAAGCGATACAATAGACTCATTTCTAAAAATTATAAATTCCAAAAAAAATCTTTCTGGAGAAGCTTTTAATGTAGGAAGTTCATATCAATTATCCATGAAAGATTTAACATTTTTAATTGCAGATCTAATGAATGTTGATATTAAAATTATTAAAGATTCAAAAAGAGTAAGGCCTAAAAAATCAGAAGTAATGTCACTATTAGCTAATAATTCAAGAGTAAAAACAGTTGTTAGTTGGAAACCTAGATATTTCGGCAGAAGAGGATTAATTGAGGGTTTGAAGATAACTATTGACTGGTTTAAAAATAATAGACAAAATTATTACAATTATAAGGACTATGTTAAATAAAATAAATTTAAGATAATTTTATATTAGTACCAGTCTTTTTTGTATCCTTTAGAAAAATTATATTTTAGTTTCTTAATTTGATTAGTTTTTATAAAAATCTCTTCAAAATATCTCATAACAAACTCTTTTTTGATTTTTTGATTTTTAATTTTTTTTTTATAATAAAAACTTTCTATATACATTTCTGGCTCATTAAAGCCAAGCGCTGCTCTAATACAAGTAGTGCCAGAAAATCTTGGATTTATTTCAAATGGTATAAATTTATTATTATGCTTTTTTAGTTGAATGTTAATAGAACCAACAAAATTAATTTTTTTTGAAATTTCTATCATTAAATTTTTTAGATTTTTATTTTCTATTGTTCTTAATACCCATGAAGTTCCATATTTTAATATTCGTTGGCTTAAAAAAGGTCCATGTATTTCTTTATTGTTTGATGAAAAAAAACTACAAGTATATTCTTCATCAAAAAGATTGGAATTTTTTTTCCCAAGAAATTCTTGAAGAATTGGTTTTTTTACAAATAAAATTTTATTTTTTAGTTCTTTGTAATTATTAATTAAATAAACATTTTTTGAGGAAGTTCCAAACCTATCTTTAAGCATCATAGGAAATTTAATAATTTTACATAATTTTACTAAATTTTTTTTATTGGGTATAAGCGTTATTGGATAAATAATATTGTTTTTTCTAAAAAATTCTATAGTTTTAAATTTATCATTACCAATTCTAATTATTGAATTACTCGATATACATATTTTTGCTTTTGTTTTTTTTTCAAAAAAAGATTTATGAAGTGAAAAAAAATTTATTTCAAATTCAGAACCAATAAACAGAATGTCAATATTATATTTTTTTAATATTTTATAAAATTTAATTTTAGAATTTTTTTCTTCTACTTTAGGTATTAAAATACATTTATTAGATCTATATAAACCAGAAGAGAATAAATTTATATCTGCTGCAATAACCTTTAATTTGTATTTCGAGATATTAAGCGATTTTATTATTGATTGACCAACTCCATTTCCAGCTCCAGTTACCAATACATTTAGCATCTTATTTTATTAATTTATATATTTGCCCTACTTCTTTAACACTATGTGCATTAGAACCTAAAGAAACTTTGGTGTTGTATTTTATACACGTTTTTAATAACCATTTTACTTCGCTGTGATAATGTGAATTGATTTCAAAAACTTTATTCATTTTGCTGCATTTTTTTATTATATTTTTAAAATCTGATTTTTTGGGAAATTTCTTAAATCTTTTAATCGACATACCAAAAGGATGGCCAAGTATATCAACATTTTTATTAAAGAGTGCTGCTTCCATCAATCCTTCTTCTAATTTTATAGCTTCATTTTTAAATTTATAGGTATTTTTATTTTTTAAAGAAAATATTCCGTCTTCTTCTCCTGGAAACCTATGAACGCTTGCCATAATAATATCTGATTTGTTTTTAATTTTATTATTTAGATCTAGGTTTCCATACAAATCTAAAATTTTTACTTCTGTACCAACTAAGGCAATACATTTAGTATTATCAAGTGATCTGACTTCTTTAGAAAATTGATCAAACCATTCTTTTGAGGATTTTCTAGAATGCTCACTAAATAAAATATGGGAACATTTATTTAAAACTGCAGCTTGGTGCATCTGTTTTACTGTATTTTTTCCATCTGTCCAACTTGTATGAGTATGAAGATCTATGTTTGGTATCTTTTTCATTACAATCAATTCAAAAATATTATTAAAAAATAATGATTTGTTAAATTTTGATTTGTTTTTATTCATATAAATTTTATTAAAGATAGTAAAATTAAGGTTAAATTATATCTACATTAATTAAGTCAGATGTCATTATAATTTGTTATTATTTTATTCAAATAAACATATAAACCAATATAATAATTTTAATGCAAAAAATAATTATATCAAGTAGTTCATTTATTTTATCAGAACATCCGTTATGGGAAGTTTTAAAATCTAAATTTACTTTAGACTTTAGTTTTGTTGGAAACTTTTCTAAATCTTTATTAAAAAAGAATGAAAAAAATGCACTGAATGTATGTATATTATTTGCTAATGATTTTTTAGATGAAAATTTATCAATATATTTAAATGATAATGAAGTAAAAAAAATTTGTAATCCTATTGTAGAATTAATAAGTGTAAGAAACAACTTTTCACAAAATCCATTAATAATTGGTTTGGCGTATGATCCTATTAAAAATTTATTAAATTCAGTTTATCAAATCACAGCTATACAAAAAATTTTTAATTATCTTCAAAGACAAATTAACAAGGTTCAAAAAAAAATAGGAATATCTATTTTATAAATCTTGACTTGAGCTTTTCTTATTATGGTTATGCAAAAATTTTTGATAGGAGAAATTTTTATTTAGCTAATAGCAGAATAAGTGTTGAGGGTCTAGAGATATTAATTAGGGATCTCGGTTTAGTATTAAATAGAATTTATAAACCATCAAAAAAATTATTAATTTTAGATTGTGATAATACACTTTGGGGAGGAATTGTTGGTGAAGAGGGTATAGAGCATATAAAATTAGGTCAAGATGGAATTGGAAAAGCTTTTCTAAATTTTCAAAAAACAATTAAACTATTATCAAATCAAGGAATACTTTTAGCTATTTCAAGCAAGAATAATGAAAAAGATGTTTTAAATATTTTTGAAAAACATGAATCAATGCAAATTAAGAAAAATGATATAATAAATTTCAAAATAAACTGGGATGAAAAATATAAAAATATATTGAAAATTTCTAAAGAGTTAGACTTAGGATTAGATAGCTTTGTTTTTTGGGATGACAATCCATTTGAAAGAGATAAAATAAAAAAAAATTTACCAGAAGTGCTTACAGTAGAGCCCAACGACGATGTAGTGCATTGGCCTGATCAGTTAAAAGAGCTAACGGAATTGTCAAAATTCAGTGTTACAAAAGAAGATGAGATTAAGGTTAAACAATATAAAATTAGATCGAAGTTTGTAACTGAAAAAAGAAAATTTTCTGATGAAATTTATTATCTGAAATCAATTAAATTAAAAGCAACTAGAATAAATATTGATGAAAGCAATATAACTAGAGCAGTTCAAATGACCCAAAAAACTAATCAATTTAATTTAAGAACTATCAGATATACAAATGATGAAATTAATAAAATTGCAAATCAAAAAAAAAATATTTCATTTTTAGTTAAACTAAAAGATATTTACGGTGATCATGGAATAATATCACTATTGTTGGCTAAAAAACTGGATAACAAGTCTATTTTTATAGACACATTATTAATTAGCTGCAGGGTATTAGGTAGAAATTTAGGAACGTGGGTTTTAAGAGAATTAAAAAACATGGCTAGTAAGCTAGGATATGAAAACATATATGCCGAATATATAGAGACAAACAAGAATATAATTTGTAAATCATTTTATCAAAATCATAATTTTGAAGAAATTAAAAAAAATAAATATGATTTTGAAAAAAAATATAAATTAAATATAAAAGGAAAAATTTATAAATTAAATTTAAAATATTTGAATATTGAAGCAGCAAGTGTTTATGATTAAAAAAAAAATAAAAAAATGCCTAGAAAAAATATTTAAATCAGAAAAAATTCCAAAAAATATTGATAACTTAAAACTTGGTAGTTTTAAATCTTGGGACTCGCTAGCTCATTTAAATTTATTATTACTTATAGAAAAAGAATTTAAGTTTAAATTTCCATTAAAAATGATTTATGAAATTAAATCATTAAAAGAAATTATTTCTTTTTTAAATAAAAAATAAAAAATGGAAAAAATTGCATTATGTGAAAATAATGATTTAAAAAATTTATTAATATTTTTAAAACTTAATTGGAAAAATGAAAATACAAAATTTAAAAATATAAAATTTTTTAAATGGCTTTATTTTAACAAAAATTCAAAAAAATATAATTTTGTTCTTTTCAAAAAAAAAAATATAATTAGAGGTTGTCTTGGATTTTTTATAAATGATAATTCAATTAAAAAAGTTGTATGGTTATCCTTATGGTTAGTAGATCAAAATTATAGAAAAAATGTTAGTGGCTTGAGTCTTTTAAATTTTCTAAAAAAAAAATATAAAAATTCTATTATAATTACCTCTGGAATTAATAAAAAAACCACCCCAATTTATAAAATTTTGCGGTTTAAAATTGCAAAGCTAAATCAATTTTATTTAATTAATCCTAAAAAAAAGATTTTAAATTTAGTGAAAGTTAATAAACAAAAAAAATACAACTTTAAAAAAAATGATTTTCAAATTATTATAAAAAATAAAATAAACTTTTTAGAAAATAATAAAATTTTTCAAAGAAAAGAAAAAATATACTTAAAAGATATAAAATATTTTAAAAAAAAATATCAGTTTAATCCAATTTTTAAATATAAATTTTATATAATTAAAAATACAAAAAAAATATTTGGATTTTTTATCGGAAGAGTATGTACATTTAATAAATCTAAAGCTTTAAGGTTGGTTGAATTCTATGGATGTGAAAATAAAATTTCATATTTGGGTAATCAATTTATTGATATTATGTTAAAAAATAATTATGAATTTATTGATTTTTATAATTATGGTATAAATAAAAATTATTTGGAAGAAGCGGGTTTTCAAATTAACAAAATGAAATCAGACACAATAATTCCAAATTATTTTTCTCCTTTTGTGAAAAAAAATATTGATATTGATGTGGTTTTTTGGCCAAATAACACAAAAATTAAAGTTTTTAAAGGTGATGGCGATCAAGATAGACCAAATTTTTAAGAAAAAAATATTTTCTTTTGATAATTTTTATTTTTTTCTAAATAATCTCTAAAGTTAGGTAAATTATTATTTAGAATAGACAAATTCTGTTTTGTATTTATCTCATCTATTCTTAAAATACTAACTCTTTTGTTTTTTAATTTTTTTTCAGCTTCTTTTTTTTTTAAACTATAAGATGAGTTATCTTTCAAGATTGTAGAAGGATAAAAAAGTTTGCTTTTTTTATGATTTAATAAATCTAAAATTTTTTTTGGAATTTCAATATAGTATTTATTATATATCTTATTCAGATTTTGATTGTTTTGATGAGGGTAAATTTTTGGTGTAGCACAATAATAAACATATAGTGGTTGATATTTTTTTATAATTTTTTTTATAGATGAAAAGTTTTTTTCAATATTTATTTTATTTATTATAAGGTTTTTATTTTTTAATATTATCTTATTTTTATAATATGAACTTATTATCTTTATTTTTTTATTATTTAAAAATAATTTCATTAAATCAAATCCAATTCCATTGCTACCTCCTATAATTAAAATATTATTATTTATTTTCATTATTTTATTTAAAATTTTGCTATTAATTTTTTTATATTTAATATTTAGATTTGGTCTAACTAGTGTATCAAAGTTAATAATGAATTTTTCATGTGTCAAAAAGTTATTTATTAATGGCAAACGAGTGTCAATTTTACTTGAATAAAATTTAAATTTTTTATTTTTATTAGTATTTAAAAATGAATAATTTATATTTATAGATTTAATTAACGAATTTTTTCCAGGATAAAACATCCCAGTATATTTTGATAAATTTTCTAATATATAAAAAAGTCTATCTTTTTTTGAATTTTTCTTTTCAAATTTAAAAATTTTTTTGAAATGAATATTTTTTAGTGAATTATTATCTGTCTGATTTTTTTTTTCTTTTAAAGATACAAGAATATTGCAAATTTCTATATTATTTTGAAAGATATTTATAATTATACTTTTTTGAATAATTAATTTAATAGATATTTTTTTATTGTATTCAATAGGTTTTCTAAAATTTATAGTTATTTCAAATGTCTTAAGCTTAATAAGATATTTGTTTAATTTTGTAATTTTAAAAGTTTTAATAATTAATAAACAACCATGACAAATTTTTTTTCCATACAATGAATTGTAGCCAGTTAAATTGTCAATATGAATTTTGTTTAAGTCTCCCGAAACATCACTAAATATTTTGCCTTCTTTTTCTGTTATTGTAAATTCAAAATTTTTCATTATTTAATTGTATTTTATTCTTAATTATTTATATTAAAAGTGGTTTTCTATTACTTTAATTATGCACAACAAAAATTTTTGGGACATATCTTATTCAAAAAAGGATAATTTTTTACTTTACCCTAATGAGGAGATTATAAGATTTTTCAATAAATATATTTCAAGGAGAGTAAATTTTAAGAATTCAAAAAAAAATAAAGTTGTTTTAGATCATGGTTGTGGTAGTGGACGTCATTTACTATATTGTCTTGAAAATGGATACTTTCCGATAGGAATTGATATTAGCAAAGTAGCTTTGAAACAAGCAAAATCTTATCTTTCAAAAAAAAAATATAAAATTGACAATAATTATAAATTAATTTGCTCTGGCTCTAAAAATATTGCATTAAAAACTTGCTCTATAGATTATGTCATCTCCCACGGAACACTAGACTCAATGCCAACTTCAGATATTCATAATAGTTTAGACGAAATTTTTAGGGTAATGAAATTTGGCTCTCTAGGATATGCAGACTTAATTTCTGATAAAGTAAAGAGAAATGGTAAATTTTTAAATAAATATGACCAGTTAGTTAATGAAAGGCATGAAAAAAATACTATTCAATCTTATTTTAATTTAGGTCGTATAAAAAAAATCTTAAAAAAATTTAAAATAATAGATATTTATAGAATGGATAAAATAATAAATAATAAAATTATTCACGCTAGATATTCAGTTATATTTAAAAAAATTTAATAATTTTTCAATTTCATATTTAATAAAATTTGAGCATGATCCTGTCTCGCAATTTCAAGTGGAGAATTATTAATTTTACCTAAGCCATTTATACCTTCCACAAACATTTGATTTCTAAAAGCAATTTCTATTCCCAACTTTTTAAAAATTTTAATTGTATCATTATTATAGCTTCCTGATGGAAATGAAGCTGAATTTATTTGTTTATTCTTTATATTTAATATTTTAGACATTTTATTTCTATTAATTTTAAACTCTTGCAATTGATTATTGTAGTTTAAATTACTCATTCGTGTAGGGTGTGTATGAGAATGTAGCCCTATTTTATGACCTAGATTATAAATATTTTTTAATTCTTTTTTATTTATAAATAATAAATCATAATAATCTTTATAATTAAAATTTTTTTCATTCATTAAAGCTTGCATTATATCTGTATACTCTTTTTTAGTTAAAAATTTATCTCTTGTAATTCTAAATCTAATGTCATTTATTGAATAGTATGGAAATTTTTTTTTGATAAAGTTAATTTCATTTGTTTTTTTTTCTAAAAATTTGTTAATATTTTTATTAATTTTTTTAAAAAAAAATCTATAAAACTGATCAATATTTTTAAAAAAATTGACTCTAAAAAATCGATATATTTCTAATAAATCTGGTGAACCATCAAATATTGAGGAATATATAAAGAAAAAACTTTTTATATTTTGATTTTCCAATACTGGCAGAGCTATATCATATTGAGATTTATTGCCATCATCTAAAGTTATACATATATCTTTTGGTTTGAGTTTATTTTCCTTTGATCGATAAATAAATTCGTCTGCATTGATTATATTTTCTAATCCAATAAATTTTAATATATTGTAAAAGGCATCTTTATCAACTGATCCTGGACTAGGTTTATGTTTTATGTTGTCATGGAATAAGTGAAATGTAACACCATGATAAAAATTATTATTTTTATTAAAATACATAGCGCTAATAAGTATACTTTTAATAAAATCAATAAATAATTTTTTAATTAATGTAAAATAAAATATATAATAAGCTAATTTATATTCACAAAAATGAAAAAAATATCTCTTTTTGAACCCAATATTACAAATTCAGAGAAAAAAACTGTAATAAAATCTCTTAATACAAATCAAATTTCAACTTATGGATATTTTAACAATCTATTAGAAATTGAAATAAAAAAAATTTCAGGTGCAAGATATAATTTGGCACTTTCATCTGGTAGTGCAAGTTTATATGTTGCATTAAAGTCTTTAGGTATTAAAAGTAATGAGATTGTCATCACTCAATCTTATACTTTTGCAGCTACAACAAATGCTATCTTATTAAATAATTCAATACCACTTTTAGTAGATATATCCAAAAATAATTTGAATATAGATTTTGAATTTTTAAAAGAGTTTTTTGAAAAGCAAACTTATAAAAAAAATAATTCAACTTATCACAAGAAAACTAAAAAAAAAATAACATGTATTTGTTTTGTATTCACTTTAGGAATAATTCCAGATCTAAAAAAAATAAATTTTTTTAAAAAAAAATATAATTTAAAAATAATTTTTGATGCTGCTTGTGCGTTAGGTACAAAATATGAAAATAAAAATTTAACTAATTTTTGTGATGTGGCAGTTTATTCTTTAAACGGAAATAAAAATTTTACATCTGGAGCAGGAGGAATATTTTCTTCAAATAAAAAAAGGATATACAATTATGCCAGACAGTATTCTAATAATGGTAAATCAAATAATTCTTACGACTATAAAATGATTGGGTTCAATTTTAGAATGAGTAGTTTTAATGCTTCTTTAGGATTGGGCCAAATAAAAAGATATAAAAATATAATAAAACAAAAAAATAAAATAAAGTCTTTATATGCTAAAAATCTACAACCGGTAAAATTGTATAATACTAATTTTAAGTGGGGTAATTATTTACCTTGGATTAATTTTTTATTAATTAAAGAAAAAAATAGGAATATTATGATTAATCTTCTTAAAAAAAATAAAATTTTTATATCTAAATTTTGGTTACCACTTCATATACAATCTGTTAAAAAAAATTTTATTTTAACCAAATTTCAAAATACGAACTATATTTTTAAAAGAATTCTTATCCTTCCATCTTCTACATTTTTAAAAAAAAAAGATATTGTAAGAATTTGTAAAACTATAAAAAAAATATCCAATGAAAGTTAAAATAATTGCTGAAATTGGCCCAAACCATAATGGAAAAATAGCTCAAGCAAAAAAATTAATTAAATATGCAAAAGAATGTGGAGCTGACTATGTTAAATTTCAAACATTTGTTACAGATGAGATTGTTACATTAACTGCAAAAAAAGCCAAATATCAAGCAGAAAAAAAAGTTAATGAAACTCAATACGAAATGTTAAAAAAATTAGAATTAAACTTTAATCAGTTTAAAATTTTATATGATTACAGTAAAAAAATTAAAATTAAGTTTTTATCCACAGCTTTTGATTTAAAAAGTTTAAAATTTATTAGTTTATTAAATCCTGAGTTTATTAAAATTCCTTCCGGAGAAATAACAAATTTTCAGTTAATTAAAGCAATATCTTTATTAAAAAAAAAAATTATTTTATCTACAGGCATGAGTAACATGAGTGAAATTTTAAGAACATACAATTATATAATTAGAAATGGAATTAGTAGAAACATGATTTATGTTTTGCAATGTAATACAGAGTACCCTACACCGTTTGAAGATGTGAACTTAAATGTGTTAAAAATGTACAAAAAATTTTTTGGAGACAATATTGGTTATTCTGATCACACATTAGGAATAGAAGCAGCTATAGCTTCTGTGTCACTGGGGGCCAAAATAATTGAAAAACATTTTACTCTTAGCAGAAAAATGAGAGGGCCAGATCATAAAGCAAGTTTAGAACCAGCTGAATTTAAAAAAATGGTATCATCAATAAGAAATATTGAGTTAGCTATGGGTAGTACAATTAAGAAAATTACTAAAAGTGAAAAAAAGAATTTAGATATAGCTAGAAAATCCATAACAGCATCTAAAAAAATTAAAAAAGGAGAAATATTTACTGAAAAAAATATTTGTATTAAAAGACCTGGTGGGGGAATGTCTCCAATAAATTGGTTTAAAGTCTTAGGAAAAAAATCGAAAAAAAACTATAACCAAGATGAATTTATATGAAAAAAAAAATAGTTTTTTTTACAGGTGCACGTTCTGAATTCGACCTTATGCATGGACTATATTCTAAATTAAAAAAAACTAAAGAATTTAATATTAGGCTTGTTGTATCTGGCTCTCATTCATCGAAAAAATTTGGTAGTACATATAAAGAGATCAAAGCTAATAAGATCAAAATAGATAACTTTGTAAAAATTATTAATGAATTTAATACTAAAAGAGACATATTAAAATCTATTTCTGATGTAATTTTAAAAAATTATAAATATTTTTATGATCAAAAACCTAACTTAGTGTTCTTAATTGGTGATAGATATGAAACTTTTTCAATTTCTGTACTTTGTTTAATCCTAAAAATCCCAGTAGCTCATATTCATGGTGGAGAAGTGACCGAGGGCAGTTATGATGATAATTTTAGACATTCAATAACAAAATTTTCTAAATATCATTTTGTTTCTAATCAAATTTTTAAGAAAAGGGTTATTCAACTTGGAGAGCAACCAAAAAATATATTTGTAGTAGGAGGCATGGGGGTTGATAATATTAAAACAATAAAAACTTTAAAAAAAAAAATTATTTTAAATAAATTTAATATAAAAAAAAATTTTTTTCTATCAACTTTTCATCCTTCCACACTTGATAATGAAGACTCAATTAATTATTTAGAAAACTTTTTATCATTATTGGATAATTATAAAGATTATGATGTTATAATGACTTATCCTAATGCTGATGAAAATAATCAAGAAATAATTAAATTATTAAAGAAATATCAAACAAAACATTCAAATCTCAAATTATTTAAGTCTCTTGGAATGATAAATTATCTAACTCTAATGAAGTATTCAAAATTTGTTATAGGAAATTCCTCAAGTGGAATTGCTGAGGCCCCATCATTTAATATTCCAACTATAAATATTGGTAACAGACAAAAAGGTAGAATTTTTTCAAAAAGCATTATTCAATGTGATGGAAATATAATTGATATTAAAAATAAAATAAAAAAAGCTGTTTCGAATAAGTTTTTAAAAAAATTAAAAAATAATAAAAATCCTTATGGTAATGGTGGCGCGTCAAAAAAAATTTTAAAAATTATAAGAGGTTTAAATTTAGATGATGTAAATATAAAAAAAACTTTTTATGATTTATAATAATAAAAAAGATTGGAAGAAGACACTAGTTTTTAATGATCAAACCATTGAAGAAGTTCTCAAAAGCTTGAAATCATCTGGGTTACAAATTGTTCTAGTTATAAACAAATCCAAAAAATTAGTAGGAACGATTACAGATGGAGATCTGAGAGAATTTATACTCAAAAAGTTTGATTTGAATATAAAAGCAAAATTATTAATGAATAAAAAACCGGTATATGCAAAAAAAAATTTTGAAATGTCTAAAATTTTAGATTTAATGAAAAAAAAACAAATTTATCAAGTTCCAATAGTAGACTCAAATCAAAAAGTAATAGGTTTAGAAATTTTACAAAATTTGATTAATGATAATCAAAAACGAAATGAAAATTTTATTTTTATGGCTGGTGGCAAAGGTCTAAGATTAAGACCTATTACGAAAAAAATCCCCAAACCAATGATTAAAGTTTATGGGAAGCCAATATTAGAACATTTAATTATAAACGTGAAAAAACAAGGTTTTACGAACATATATATTTCAACTCATTATTTGCAAAAAAAAATAAAAGATTATTTTAAAGATGGTAAAAAATTAAAATTAAACATTAAATATTTAAACGAAAAAAAACCCCTAGGAACAGGAGGCGTTCTTTCAAAAATAAATAAAAAAGAAATTTCAGAAAACTTTGTTGTTTCTAATTCAGACATAATATCAAATATTAATTTTGTAGAGGCAATCTCGTATCATAAAAAGAATAAAGCAGACATTACATTACTTACAAAAAATTTTCTGACTAGACATAAATTTTCAATAATTGATAATAATGGAAAAATTCTAAAAAAAATAGATGAGAAGCCAACTACATTTGTAAATTATGGCATAGGTGTGTATATTTTTAATAAAAAAATTCTGAAATATGTTGGAAGAGATAAATACATTAATATGATTGAGTTCATAAAAAAATTTCAAAATAATAAGAATTTAAGAGTTTTAACATATCCTATCAATGAAGACTGGAAAGATATTGGTAGTCCTTTAGATCTTCAATTATTAAATCAATAATGAAAAAATTTGTAGCATTGATACCTGCAAGAGGTGGTAGCAAAGGTATTAAAAATAAAAATTTAGTAAAAATTAATGGTAAATCATTAGTAGATATTGCTATTGAATTTGCGATAAAATCTAAAATATTTTCAAAAATTATTTTATCATCAGATGAAAAAAGAATTTTAAAAAGAGGTAACAACAAAGGCATCATTACACATTATAGAAATAAAAATCTTGCATTAGACCATTCTTTGTTAAGTGATACAATTTTGAAGATAAAAGAAACTTATAATTTAAAAAAAAATTGGATACTTATTATACTTGAGCCCACAAGTCCATTACGAAACTTAGCTGACTTAAAAATAGCTTGTAAAAAAATAACAAAAGATAAACTTGATTCTTATTGCACATTTACAGAGTCATTTATTTCACCTTATAGAATTTGGAATATAACAAAAAATAATTTAAAGCCATTAATAAAAAATAAGTATTCTTGGGCTCCTAGACAAAAATTTAAAAAATTCTACCAACCAATCGGCAACATCATTGCGTTAAATTTGGAAAAGTTTACAAAAAAGAAAAAAATTTTATTTGGCAAAAAAGGTTATGATATAGTTTCAAAAAAAAGATCGATAGACATTGATAGTCCTGATGATTTAGAAATTGTAAAAAAAATAATGAAAAAATATCAAACAAAATTTTAATTAAGTAAAATGATAGAAATCGGTATTATTGGTTTTAGTAAAGAAAATGGACATCCCTATTCATTCTCGGCAATTATAAATGGTTTTGATAAAAAAAACTTTAGTAAAGTTGGTTATAAATTCATTTTTGATTATTTAAAAAAACAGCCAAAAAAAAATTTTTTAAACAAAAAAATGAAGGTTTCAATGGCTTGGAGTAAAAATTACAATCAAACAAAACTTTTAGCCAAAGCCTGTAAAATACAAACAATCGTTAGAGATTATAGAGACCTATATAAAAAAAATATAAGAGGGATAATTATTGCCAAAGATGATTGGCAAAATAATAGAAAAATTGCAAAATTTTTTTTAGAAAAAAACATTCCAGTTTTTATTGATAAACCTTTAACTTTAAAAAAAGATAATTTAAATTTTTATAAAAAATATTATAATAAAAAATTACTTATGTCGTGTTCCGGTCTTAGATTTAGCAACCAAGTCGATGAAATAAAAAAAAAAATAAAATCAAAAGGAAAACCTTTATTAATTATTGGCAATATATCCAAGGATGTCAAAAAATATTCAATACATCTATTGGAAGTTATCCAAAAATTAGGGTATTTAAAAGTTATAAAGATAAAAAAACTAAATACTAATTATGAAACATATTTAATTAAGTTAGAAAATAATATTGATTTTTTAATGAATTGCTGTGGAAAAAATATTAGAATTAATGATCTTAGTTTTTTTTGTAAAAGAGGACATTTTAAAATAAATTTTAATGATAATTTTAATTCATTTAAAAATACACTAAAAGCTTTTTATGATTTAATAGATAAAAAGAAACAATATGTAAAGTTTAACGACACAAATACAGTCATAAATAACTTAATAAATATTATTAAGAAATAAAATTAGGCTAAATTAATTTTCACAAAA
>MDTB01094581.1_pt1 | contig 25819 bp, 27 predicted proteins | sample 811161 | NCBI WGS metagenome assembly MDTB01 (sample SAMN05326650, study PRJNA326480) | marine metagenome | isolation source: seawater | place: Mediterranean Sea | collected 2009
AATAAAACCTGATAAAAATGGACTGATAAATCCTAATGATATTAAAAAAAATATTAAAAAAAATACAAAACTAGTGTCAATTATGTACATCAATAATGAAATTGGTACAATTAATGATATCTATGAAATATCTAAAATTGCCACAGATGAGAATGTCATTTTTCATACAGACGCAGTTCAAGCAATGGGAAAAATAAATCTTAATTTAGAGAATTCAAATATTTCCTTATTAAGTTTGTCTGGGCATAAATTTTATGGTCCAAAAGGTGTAGGAGTATTATATATAAAAGAAAATACACCAGTCAATCCTACTATATTTGGAGGAGGACAAGAATCGAATCTTTTTCCTGGAACCGAAAACATTATTAATATTGGAGCAATGGGCTTAGCTGCAAAGATTTGCTCTGAAAATCTTGAAGAAACAATGATTCATATAAAAAATTTAGACTCCTTTTTTTTAAAATCTCTTGATAAATTAAATATTGATTATAAAATAAATGGGGGGAACCGAATGCATGGGATTATAAATATTACAATTAAAAATACCAGCACCCCATCTTTTGTGATTAATCTTGACAAACATGGTTTTGGAATTTCTGCAGGTTCAGCATGTGCATCAGGAGATATAAAAACTTCTACCACACTTAAAGAAATTGGAATATGTAATGAAACTGCTAAAAGAACTTACAGAATATCATTTGGAAAGCATCATACTTTAGAAGATATAGATAGCCTAGCTAACACCATTTACAAAAACATCCACAATGAATAATCTGGTTCTTGTAGCAATGTCAGGAGGTGTTGATAGTTCTGTTGCGTTATCTAAAATTCTAGATAACGGCTATAAAGCTATCGGAATAACAATGAAACTATGGGATAATAAAGACCCTAAAACAAATGCTATAAAACCAAGTTTATGTAATTCTGTCGATGCTATCAGCGGTGCTAAATTAATATGTGATCGATTTGGAGTAAAGCACTACACAGTTAACTTTATGGATTTATTTAAAAAACATGTAATCGATGACTTTAGCAAACAATACCTAAATGGAAAAACTCCAAATCCATGTGTTAAATGTAATTCTATAATAAAATGGAGTGCATTACTTGAATTTGGGAATGATATAGGTGCAGCCTACATAGCAACAGGTCATTATGCAAGAATTGATAAAAACGAAAATAATTTTATGATTAAAAAAGCCAAAGACCGTGAAAAAGATCAATCTTACATGCTCTGGGATATTGATAAGAAACAACTTAAAAGAACAATATTTCCCATAGGAAACATGACCAAATCAGAAGTACGAGAATATGCAACCAAGAACAACCTTGAAACAGCTAAAAGAGAAGAGAGTCAGGACCTCTGCTTTGTTCTAGGGGATGACTACAATCAATTTTTGCATGAAATAATGCCCGAAAAAATGGCCAACATTACGAATGGACCTATTAAAGATGAAACTGGTGCTATTGTTGGAGAACATAAGGGATTTACAAATTATACAATAGGACAAAGGAGAGGCATTGGGGTCTCATTTCCAGAACCAAGATATGTCAAAAAAATAAATCCTATAAATAATACACTAACAATATCAAAAAAAGAATCTTTATATTCAAATAACTGTATTGCCCATAAAATGAACTTCTTTAAAAATAACCTAAGATTCCCAATCAAATTGGATGCTAAAATCAGATATAATTCTAAATCGAGTACAGCTATTATTAATAAAAAAAATGGGGAGTTGAAAATAAATTTCAAAGATCCACAACTAGCTATTACCCCAGGTCAATCTATTGTGTTTTATCAAAACGAATACTTAATTGGAGGAGCTATAATAAAATGAGAAATCCTATTGTTATTATTTTGGCTGCAGGAAAAGGGACAAGAATGCAATCTAATATACCCAAAGTTCTTCATACATTGAAGCATAAGACATTAATAGAAAGAGTTATATCTACAAGTAGTAAGCTTAATCCAAAAAAAATAATTATTGTAATAGGTCATGAAAAAGAAAAGATTAAATCTAACTTAAAAAAGTATAAAGATTTAGAATTTGTAATACAAGAAGAACAAAAAGGCACTGGCCATGCAGTTAAAATGTGTTTTGATAATATAAAAGACGAAAATACAGATACAATAATTCTATCTGGAGATGTGCCTTTGATTAGCTTGGAAACACTAAAACATCTAATTAATAAAAAAAATGAGGTAAATGCTAGTGCTATAGTTTTAACATCAACCTTAGATAATCCTGATGGATATGGCAGGATAATAAAAAATCAAGAAAATCAGCTTAAAAAAATAACAGAACATAAAGATTGCAATGAAAAGGAATTAGAAGTTAATGAAATAAATGCTGGAATCTATGTATTTGAGAATCAAACCCTAATTAAATTTATCCCCCAGTTAACTAATAATAATTCTCAAGCTGAATACTACCTTCCTGATGCTATTAATCTTATGATTAAAAAAAAACATATTGTAAATACCTATAAAACAAATAATATTTGGGAAATAAAGGGGATAAATGATAGACAGCAATTAATAGAATTAACTAATTATTTGAATACAATTGAAAAAAAATAAGAAATTATATGTAAAAATTTTATTAGTAATTGTTATTTCCGTAAGTTGCAATAAAAATTCTTCAGAACTTTCAGACATTACAATTAAAAATAAGTTTCAAAAAGCAAAGATTGAATTTGAAAAAGCAAAGGACATCTATGATAACTGTAAAACAGAATATGAATATTTACTTGGCAATAAAATAGTATTAGATATAAAAAATGGTTCAGGAATTAAAGGAGTTGCTAAACAGTTTTCAGACTATTTGAAAGATAAATGTTATGACACTTTTTATAGTAACTGGAATAATTTCAATGAATATAAAACATATATAATACTACATAGACTAGATAATAGAATGGCAATAGAATTAAAACAAAAATTAGACGCTGGAATACCTATAGAAATAATTCATGATGAAAAAAAGAATGAAGATATGACTATAATTATAGGCAAAGATTATAAAAACTTAGAATTTTACAGAGATGCTCAAAATGAAAGGCAATGACAATATAAAAACCATAATTAATCTTATTCAAGAAAAAAAGGGATACGATATTACAATTTTAGATATCAGAAAACAATCTTCGTTAACTGATTTTTTTATTATATGTTCATCCGATTCAGATCCTCAAACAAGATCTATAGCAAACTACTTAAAAAAAGAATTAAGTAAACTGAAAATAAAACCCTATCAAATTGAAGGCTTAACTGATTTAGATTGGATCCTTATGGATTACTATAATATAGTTATACATATTTTCAGAAATAAAATACGAAAATATTATAACATTGAACGTTTATGGGCAGATGCTAAAATAGAAATGATTAAAAATGATTAAAAAACAAGTCAAAAATTACGTGCTAAATGCCCTAGATAAACTTAACATTAAATATAATAATGTAATTATTCAAGAGCCTCGCAATCATGAAAATGTTGATTACGCAACTAATATTGCTATGATGCTGGTCAAAGAACTCAATGACTCTCCATTTAATATTGCTAATGAAATAGTTCAAGAACTAAATAAATCACAAAATGATTTTTTCAAAGAAATAACAATCGCAAAACCTGGCTTTATCAATTTTACAATTAATGAATCACAATACTCAAAAATAATTTCAAGCATACTAATCAATGGAAACCTGTATGGAAAATCTTGTATTGGTAAAGATAAAAAAGCTTTAGTAGAGTTTGTAAGTGCAAATCCAACAGGCCCACTAACTATTGGTCATGGAAGAGGGGCTATAATTGGTGAATTTGCTAGCAAAATTTTAGAGTGGAATGGATATGAAGTGCAGCGAGAGTACTATTTTAACAATGCTGGTAGACAGATGCGTAAACTTGCACAATCTGTAGAAGCTAGATATAATGAGATTTTAGGGAAAGAATTCTCTTTCCCTAAAGATGGTTACGAAGGAAATTATATATATGATATAGCAAATAAAATTATAACTCTACACGGTAATAAATTAATTAATGATATCGATAGCATTAAAAAACATGCAGAACAAATCATCTTTGATGATATAAAAGCCACATTAAAAAAACTTAAAATTGTTTTTAATAATTTTTTTAATGAAAAAGATTTATATGAAAACAATAATATCTATAAAATAATTGAGAGATTAAAAAATAATGGCCTAATCTATGAAATGGATGGAGCTACATGGTTTAAAGCAACTGATTTAGGCTTAAGCCAAGATAGGGTACTAATTAAATCTACAGGTGAACCCACTTATAGGCTTCCAGATATGGCATACCATAAAAATAAATTTGATAGAAAATTTGATGTTATTATAGATGTATTTGGAGCAGACCACATGGATGCATATCCAGATGTAATTAGCGTTTGCAAGAACATCGGTTATGACACCAATAAAATAAAAGTTCTAATTCATCAATTTGTAACATTGGAAGAGAACGGAAATCCAATTAAAATGTCAACTCGTAAGGCTAATTTTATTAGTCTAGATAAATTAATCGATACAGTTGGAGCAGATGTTGTAAAGTATTTCTTTTCAATGCGAGGGATGAATTCACACCTCAATTTTGACATGAGTCTTGCTAAAGATGAGTCAGACCAAAACCCCGTATTTTATATACAATATGCATACGCAAGAGCTATTAATATACTTAATAGAGCAAAAGACGGTAATTACTATAAAATTAATGCTTTTAAACATAGTCTGTTAAAAAATAAAGAAGAAATTCAGATAATTAAAAAACTAATCAATTTCCAAGAAATTATTGAAAAATCTATTGAAAAATTTGAACCTCAATTAGTTGCAACATATTTATTAGATTTGTCTTCAATTTTTCATCATTACTACTCTAAACATAAAGTCATAACTGATGATAGGGAGCTTACTATTGCAAGAACAATATTAATAGATTCTGTAAGGCAAGTTTTATATAATGGTCTAAATATACTAGGCTTAAAAACACCTAATAAGATGTAATTATTTTCAATCTAAATTTTCTTGCCAGGCCTGGAATCCTCCAATAAGGTTGTATACATTTTTAAAACCATTCTGATTCAAAAATTGAACTACTTTTTTACTGCTATTTCCTCTATAACAATACACAACGATATCTTCTTTAATATTATTTTTATCTAAATTTACTATACCATATGAATCATAATTCTTTGAGTTAGGAATATTACTATCTAAATAAGACTGTCTATCTCTTATATCTATTATTAACGGACTCTCATTTTTGATTTTAAGTTTAAATTCAGATATTGTTATGGAATCAACACGCATTTTAATTAATAGTTAATTTTTCTTCAAACAAATTTATAAGTGCATTTAAATCCTTACATGAATCAAATTCAACTTTTGAAATGATTTTATTATATTGATTACCTTTAATTATGAAAGCTGATGGATATTCATCTACTTCTAATTCCTTATAAAAATTTTTATAGCTATTTTTATATAAAAACTGAACTTCATAGGGATTTGAATTTATATACTCTCTCCATTTAGAATGCATAGAAAAATTACCATATGTGACTTTACATAAACTGCATTGGTATGTTTTAGGAGATATAATTTTATGCAAAAAATCTAATTTAACAGATAAAAAATCATCTGAAGCATTGTATATAAAAATTATTTTTTCATTATGATTTGATTGAATAGCTGTAATTGCATCACAAAAGAAAAAATTAAAAAGAATAAAAAATATTATAGAATGGAAAAATTTAATCATTTTAACTTGTGACCCTGGCAGGAATCGAACCTGCGACCATCACCTTAAAAGGGTGCTGCTCTACCAACTGAGCTACAGGGTCACTAAAATATTTATGTTAATAAGAAATATTTATAAACTTCTTATTTTAATAAAACCCTATTTCAATTTAGATACTATTAAGTATCCAATACAATAATAAAGAATTATTATTTTAATTTTAAATTAGTTAAAATTATACCTGCTTTTTGAAAATTTAAAAGGGGGCGATCCGGTTTCGACGATTATGATAGTATTTATAACTGCATGTCGAGGATTCATAGTTACCTCGAAAATCATCTATGAAAAAAAGATAAATGCCGATTACGGCTACACTGCTGCTGCTTAACTGTCAGTAGCTGTCTTTTAGCAGTCGTGTTCGCCGTCCGCTAAAAAGACATCATTAAAGCGAACTAGTTTATTGGATAGTCTGGGTCTAATAAATAAAAATTTACAGACTAGTTTAAATAGCTGTATGATCATTTACATCTTTTAAATGAAAATTAAAAAATGATCTAAACATGTAGAGGTTGTTTATCCTACATTTTCGGACGCGGGTTCGATTCCCGCCGCCTCCACTTTGAAATTTAATTACTTAACTTTGAAAATAGGAATTCTTTTCATCTTATGAAGATTGCTTTTTCGATGCTTCTTATATGTAGATAATATCCTTTCCTCATATTTGTTACTAGGATTATTATTATCCATTGCCCATTCTAACTCATCATAACTTACACCTAACTGGTCTTCATCAGTTCTTCCATCATCCCAAAGACCATCAGTAGGACTAGCTGAAAGAATTGAATTTATAATTCCCATTTTTTTTCCCAAATTAAAAACATCAGATTTCATCAAATCTGCGATTGGACTTATATCAACCCCTCCATCCCCATATTTTGTAAAAAACCCAACACCAAAATCTTCAACCTTGTTACCTGTTCCAACAACTATTCCTTTTGAGGAACCAGCAATTGCATATAATGTAGTCATTCTAATTCTTGCTCGTGTATTAGCTAAAGATAACTTGCTATGAAAACTATCAGGAATTGCATTTTTTATTTCATTATACGCTTCAGTTAATTCGATTTGAACTTTTTCAACATTATTATATCTATCTTTCAGCCATTTATAATGCTCAATCCCTCTGTTTGTTTCATCTAATTTTTGATGTATAGGCATAATCAAAATATATGTTTTGATTCCTGTCATTGCGCATAAAGTTGAAGCAACAGCAGAATCTATTCCTCCCGAAACGCCTATAACAAATGACTCTAGATTACTTGAAATTAAGTACTCTTTTAACCAGTTTGATATTTTATATTCTAGATTCATAAAAGATTTATAACTTATAATTCAATTATCTTCTTCCAATTTAACTTGATTCCAAAGCTTATCCATTGTTGCTAAATCTAAATCTTCTAAAGTCTTTCCATTCTTTGAAACATTTTTTTCAACCTTATTAAATCTATCAACAAATTTATCTGTACTTTTATTTAAAGCATCTTCAGGATTAATATTATAAAACCTACTTAAGTTTACTACAGAAAAAAATAAATCACCTATTTCCATCATTATCTTATCATTATCCTCTTGATTAATTGATTCTTGAACCTCAATCAACTCTTCTTTCACTTTATCAAAAATAGGCTTAACCTCTTTCCAGTCAAACCCCACAGATGAGGCTTTTTCTTGAATTCTTCTAGACCTCAATAAACTTGGAAGACTCCTAGGGACTCCATCTAAAATACTACTTCTATTTTTCTCCTTTTTTTTAGATTGTTCCCAAGTTCCTTTTTCCCAATTAATATTTTTAGAATCTTTTTTAAAAATATGAGGATGTCTATCCATCAATTTATTATTTACTGAATCTAAAGAATCAAAAATATCAAAGTCACCTTTCTCAGAAGCTAGTTCAGCTTGAAATACTACATGAAGAAGTAAGTCTCCTAATTCTTCTTTTAATTCTTCAGTATCTTTATTCTTTATAGCCTCAACAACTTCATAAGTCTCTTCAATTAAGTACGGGACCAAAGAATCATGTGTTTGTTTCTTATCCCAATCACAGCCATTAGGCAACCTTAATTCTTTTAATATTTTAATCAATTTTAAAAACTTAGATTCTTGTTTATTGTTCATCTATTTTTGCTTCAACTTTTTTAATTCTATTGTCTAATAATGTTATAACTGTAAAAGTCCAACTATTAAATTTAACACTATCACCTTGATTAGGAATTTTTCCCAATTTAAAAAATATATATCCACCTAAAGTATCATAATCACGCTCTTGAGGAAACTCTATATCTAGCTCTTCTTCAATATCATAAATACCTATACTTGCATCTAATAAATAAGTGCCATCTTTTTTATTAATAACAAAATCTTTCTCAATATCATACGGATCTCTAATTTCACCAAAAACCTCTTCAACTATATCTTCTACAGTAACTAAGCCTGCAGTTCCTCCCCACTCATCTACTACAACTGCAATTTGAGTTTTACGATTCCTAAAATCTTCCAATAAATCATCAATTGGTTTATTTTCAGGTACAAAATAAGGTTCTTTACAAAAATCAGATAATTTTATATCCTGAGATCTTGATCCTAATAAATAAGGCAAAACATCTTTAGCATATATTATGCCTTTTATATTATCAACATTATTATCATACAATGGCAATTTTGAATATTTTTTCTCTTTTATTAAATCCATCAACTCATCAATTGTATTATTAGATGATATGGATGCTATATCAACTCTAGGCGTCATTATCTGCCTTACCATTTTATTATCGAATTCAAGAACAGACTGAATCATATCAGACTCTTCTTCTTTAATCGTACCAGACTCTTCAACTATCTCCGTTGCTATTTTTAGTTCTTCTTCTGTATCGAATACTTTTTCTCTTTTAACAAACGGGAAAAAGAACATAATACACTTAATAATTATATTTACAATAAATGCAATAGGAGAAATTATAAAAAGAAAGAACTTTAAAGGAATGAATGCCATCTTAGCGAATGAAATAGAATGCTTCATAGCAAGCCTTTTAGGCAAAATCTCACCAAACAATAAAATTACCATACCTACAATAAATATTTCAATAATCCATAAATAAACACCAAATGAATCTGAAAAAAAATCATGTATTAAATGCGCTGAAATGGATGCTATAGATATATTTATTATGGTATTTGCACTTAAAACAGATGTCAAAAAATTAGTTGACTTTTGGAACATAAGCTTTATTCTATCAGGTATATTCTTCCTATGTAATTTTAAATTTAAAAAAGCTGTTTCAGAACCAGAAAAAAAAGCTGATAATAAAATAAGGAAGCCAACAAGTAAAACATATAACGTAATTAACATAATATTTGCTTATTTTTTGAAAAATCCATAAAAAAATCTTCAAGATTTGTCATTTCTAGCTTTGATTCAGTAGTATCATCTTTATATCCTATCAAATGTAATAAACCATGAGAAACAACTCTCCTTAACTCTTTTTCAAAATCTGTTTTATAAAACTTCGCATTATTTTTTACATAATTATAACTAATATACAACTCACCATCTAATTCTTCATTTTTTTCATTTAAATTAAACGCAATAATATCAGTATAAATATTTTTTTTAAAATACTTATACTTCATTCTTTTTAATTCATCTTTATTGACAAATATAATTGATACAGTATATATACTGTACCCTTTCGAACCAAGTATTTCTGAACAGAAAAGTCTTAAATTTTTTTTATTAATAGGATATTTAACAAAATTACAGGATATATTTATTTCATTCATTCGGCTGGTATGATTTTAATATTTCTCGAGATATTATAATTCGCTGGATTTCACTTGTTCCTTCTCCTATTTCAAGTATTTTTGCATCTCTAAAATATCTTTCAACATCATATTCATGTATATATCCATAACCACCTAAAACTTGTATAGCTTCAGTACATATTTCCATAGCAGATTCACTAGAATATAATTTAGCCATTGCAGCCTCTTTAATAATATTCATGCCCATATCCTTCTTCCAAGCAGCATGATATACTAGATGTTTTGACGCTTGAATTTTTAAAGCCATATTGGATAATTTATAGCTAATCCCTTGAAATTGATTTATCTTTTTTGAAAATGCTTCTCTTTCAAATGAATATTTAACAGCCCTATCATATGCACCTTGTGCAGTACCTAAAGATAGCGCCCCTATTGTTATTCTTCCTCCCGTTAAAGTCTGAAGGAATTGCTTAAATCCTTTAGAAGGAGAACCGAGAAGAGCATCTTTAGATATTCTCATATCTTCAAAATAAACACTCCTTGTATCAGACCCTTTCCAACCCATTTTATTCTCTGGCTCTCCAATTTTTAAGCCATCTGTTTCAGAATCAACAATAAACGCTCCGATTCCTTTGTTTTGCCCATTATCTTCAATTTGAGCTGTAATAATTATTGTACTAGCTACACCTGCATTTGTACAGAAAGCCTTTTGGCCATTAATAATATATTCATCTTTATATTTTATTGCTTTTGTTTTTGTACTACCCGCATCACTGCCCGCATTAGGTTCAGTAAGCCCAAAAGCACCTATTTTTTTTCCTGATGCCAAAGCAGGCAAATACTTCAATTTCTGAGAATCAGTTCCAAAAATAGCAATAGGCGCAGTACCCAAACTTGTATGTGCCATCATTGTTGCTGCAGTAGAAGCACATTCCTTGCCAATTTCTTCAATCGCAATTACTAAAGCTCTAGTATCCATTCCATTACCAGAATACTTTTCTTCCCATGGAATTCCCATAAGGCCTAATTCTGCCATCTTTTTTATATTTTCTTTAGGGAAAATTGATTTCTTATCAATATCTGAACTTAACGGACGAATTTCCTTAACTGCAAATTCTCTAACCATTTCTCTTAACATTAAATGTTCTTCTTTGAAATATAATTTATCCATTATTTACCATTTAATAAGAGTAGCACCCCAAGTAAACCCAGAACCAAAAGCTGCTGCTAAAATATAGTCACCTTCTTTTATAAGATTATTTTTATATGCTTCTCCTAACAATATAGGAATCGTCGCTGATGTTGTATTACCATATTTATGAATATTATTTAGTACTTGTGAATCATTAAACCCGAGTTTCTCTTGTACCATTTTATTTATTCTAATATTTGCCTGATGAGGTAAAAACAATTTAATATCACTTACATTTAAATTATTATGCTCAAGACACTCGTTTATTACTTCAGGGAATCTCTTTACAGCATTTTTAAAAACTTCTTTCCCATTCATTCTGAGGAAATGTCTTCCCTCATCTACCATATCATGAGATAAACGAGGATACATTTTTGCTGATGGAGTTTCAATCCAAAGTTCTTTTGCATGCTTACCTTCAGAATGTAAATGACTAGATAAAATACCTTTTGAATCAGATGTGCTGCTAACAACAACAGCGCCACACCCATCACCAAATAAAACAGCAACATCTCTACCTCTGTTACTATAATCAATTGTAGTTGATTGAACCTCAGAGCAAACCAATAGAACATTATCGTATGTACCAGACTTAACAAATTGATCAGCAACTGATAAACCGTATATAAAACCTGCACATTGGGTCCTAATATCTAATGCTCCTATTAATGGAAAGCCCATTTTTTCTTGAAGAAGACATCCTGAACCAGGCAAAAAATAATCTGGCATTGCAGTTGAAAAAATAATTAAGTCTATATCCTCTTTATTAAGATTTGACATTTTAATAGCATCCTCCACTGCTGGAATTGCTAAATCAGATGGGCCAATGCCCGACTCTTTTACATGCTCAACCACTCTTCTTTCTTTAATACCGCTTCTCTCTGTAATCCAAGCATCTGAAGTATCCATAAAATTAGACAATTCTTCGTTCTTCATAACCTTCGAAGGCAAATTAATACCTATACCGGATATATAGCTATTCCTAATCATCTAATTGATATCGTAAACATTTAAAATTATTTTATTAACCTCAGTTCTTAAAATCGTAAATTCGATGTTTAATTTATCTTCAGTTATTAATTTTTCAAACTTATTTATAAGTCCTAGCCCTAAAGCCTCAAACCTTAAATTGTTTTGCTCTACTGTAAACTTTATAGATTCATGACTATTATTTATAATATTTGGTTTACCAAATAGCTTAACTCCCTTACTCTTAAATCTTGGAGGTTCATTATCCTTGCCAAATGGCTCAAAACTCTCAATAAATTCAAGCATGTCTAAATTAATATCTTGAAAAGACACCAAATCATTTATTTTATTTAAATCATTAACATTTTTTATATTTTGATTTTTTACAAATGAATGGAACTCTTCTTTTAATCTAGATATGTTATCCTTTTTAATTAAGAAACCTGCAGCTTGACTGTGTCCTCCAAACTTGACTAAATTATTTTTTTGACTTATCAAAAATGGTAAAATATCTATATTTTTAAACCCTCTAAATGAACCTTTATACTCACCTTGATTTGTAACAGACATAACTATAACTGGAACACTAAATCTAAATAATAATATATTGGCTATAACTCCATTATAAGATGGACTGCTGTCAGATGTTATAAAAATACATTTGTTTTTTTTGTAATCTTGCGTGTATGCCTTTCTTAGAGAAAGCTGAACTTCACTATTTAAACTATTTGATTCTTTTTTAAATTTTTTCAATACTATATTTACATATTTAGTTATTTGAATTGGATTATCAGAGGTCAATAATTTTAAAATAACGTTTGGATCTCCTAATTTTATAACCATATTAATCATTCTAATTAATTTATTAAAATCTACTCTATTAGAATTCTTAACAATTTTTTTGTTTAATAAGTAAAGACCCAGATTATTATCTTTAGACATTTTTTTATAACCTTGTTGAGAGATATATCTGTTATCCCTGTTTATGCTTACTTTATCAGATATAATACCTAGTGTTGCCAAAATCATTAATCTATCAAGCTTATCAATTGAAAAGCCTAATTTAATATTAATTGCTTGGCATAGCTTGAATGCAACAACACTGCCCGATAAATCTCTAAATTTCAAGTTTGAAGAACTAAGCCATGGATTTATAATAGAGAAAGATTCTGGTAGCTCCTGCGAAGATTTATGATGATCTGTAACAATAACATCTATTCCAATATTATTCGCATAATTAATCTCTTCATTAGAACTCATCCCCAAATCGCATGTAATTATAAGGTTGCCACCTATACTTTTAATATATTCAATAGCTTTTTTAGATAAAGAGTGACCTTCAGAATTATATTTAGGTATATAAAAATCTATATTATACCCTACATCACATAAGTATTTATACAATAAAGCTGTACCCGATACTCCATCAGCATCACAATCACCATAAATCAAGATAGGTTTTTTACTATCATTTGATAATATTCTATCCACAGTTTTATCCATTGAATTTAATAAAAAAGGATCTTGGAGTAATTTCAAGCTAGGATTTAAATATTCTCTCAAACCTTTAATTTCTTTAATGCCACGATAAGAAAAGAAATTAGGAATTTTATTTATAAAATATTCAAGATTAATCATAATTTTTTATTACTATTTTAAATGAATGGGTCAACTTATAAGCCGAATTCTGTACCATTATGGTGTTAATCATTTATCTAGATATATTATCACTAATATATTCAAGCAATCTACCAATCCTTAAATGCGGATCACAAAGGATTATTTGATTTTGCTCCAAGTGGGGTTTACCTATTGTTTAATTCTCAAAAAACAATCGTAGTCTCTTACACTACTTTTTCACCCTTACCTTAAATGGCGGTATCTTTTCTGTGGCACTTTCCATTCTCTATAAATCAAGAGATCCTCTAATTATGAGGCACTTTATCCTGCGGAGTTCGGACTTTCCTCTTTATGTTAAAAAGCGATTAACCAGTTAACCCATATAAGCCTATTTAGGAATAATAACATGTATTTTGAAATGTCATTTACTATAAACGTAAATCAGTTTGATGGTATAACAATATATTACATGATGGACAATTCTTAAATTCCTCTTTTAATTTTATTTCAGTTACTAATTGAGCTGGTAAAACTGTATAACAGTTACCACATGCACCAGATGTCAACGGAACCATTCCAGAACCTGTAGCAACAAACATTTGACTATAACTTTTAAATTGTTTTTCATCTAACTTTGGTATTAATTCTTGTCTTTCTTTTTTTAAACTATCATAATCATTTTGTTCGTCTTTCATAGACTCTTCAAGCATATTATTTAGTTTATTTAATTTTTCTTGATATTCTTCAATTTTGCTTGTTGACACCTTGATTGTCTCATCATTATTTGATTTATTAGAGTTTAAAGAATCTATTTTTTGATTAATTTGAAAAATTTCATCTTTCATCAAGTCAATTTCAGAATTTAAAGCATCATACTCTTTATTATTTTTAACCAAGAATAACTGATCTTTATATTTTTCTAATTTAGCTTCACTAAGCTCTTTATTGCTTTTAAGTTTATTTTTTTCTTTATCGAGCTCAAGATTATCATTAGACAAAATTTTACTACTATTAACTAACTCAACCTTCTTTTTTTCTATTTTATCTATTCTTAATGGTAGGTCTCCTTTTGAAGCTTCTATATCTTTTATTTTTTCATCTATTTGCGCTAAACATATAAAATTATCAATTTTTGTCATCTTTGGTTCCTTGTATAAAAAATGCACTCTTCTGAGTGCATTTTCAAATCTTAAAATTTATTTTTGCTATATTTCATAATTTGAAATTTATTATCAATTTTATTATCAACAAAGTCTTTTGAATTTCATACTTTATAACAAATGGATAACCTCAAAAAACAATACTCAAAATTAGATATCTTTATTAAAAACCCAAAAAAGTCATTGTGGAAAATGACAGTCCCTTTTTTATTAGGATTAACTGTTCAATCCTTATATATGCTGATTGACACAATGTTTGTAGGAAAATTTTTATTTAGAGAAGGCTTGAATGCTTACGAATTAGAACAGCTGTCACAATCAGCTTTAGATGCAATGGGTGTTATATTTCCATTAATGTTTATTATTATGGGACTAACTTTTGGGTTAGGAAGTGGTACAACAACCTTGATAGCACAATTTATAGGCTCAAAAGATAAAAAATCTGCTGATAGTGTTGCCTCTCATACTGTATTAATTGGTTTTATCCTTCCAATTATAATAATTGCAATAGTTCTTTTATTAGGAGAGTCTATAATTTCCTTACAGCTTCGCCAAAACAACAATATTCAAACACTTGATTATGCCAATCAGTATTTTAATATTATGGCCTTTGGATCTGTATTCATGATATTCGCAATATTTTTCAGATCTATCCTATCTGGTGAAGGAGAAACAATACTACCTATGAGAATACTAGGCATGGGTACACTTATAAATATTGTATTAGACCCTATACTCATTATATGGCTTAGACTTGAAGTTATGGGAGCCGCAATAGCAACAGTTATTAGCAATGGATTAGTTGCTCTTACTTTTATGTATCTATTAATCGTAAAACAAAAATCATACATAAAAATAAACTTACGAAAACCTATATTTAAATTTGACTTTAATATTATTAAGAAATTATTTCGATTAGGTATACCCGCATCTCTTTCTTTTGCAATTATGTCAATTGGAATGTTTGCAAATAATTCTATCCTATCATTGGCCGACCAAACTAGTTCAACGCTGACTTCTATGGGTGATGGTGGAGTGATTGGAGGATATCAGACTGCTTCTAGATTAGAAAATCTTTTTATGATTCCTATTATTGCAATTTCAAGTAGTTTAGTGACAATGGTGGGAATGTTCTATGGCTCAAAAAAAACTAAATTAATTAAATTAATTATTTGGTATGGTTTGAAATGGGGACTAATACTATCTATAATATCAACTATATTATTTGTTGTTTTTTCTAAATCTATTTTAACCATTTTTACAAACGACTCTAAAACAATTTTAGAAGGAGTTAAATATTTTAATATTTGTGCATTTACCTATCCATTTGTAACAATAGGAATGATTACATGCAGGGCAATGCAAGGAATGGATCGCCCTACACCATTTCTTTTTTTAACCATGCTAAGAGTAATTTTAATTGCAGTACCTATGGCTTGGATTGGAGTTAAATATTTTGAACAAGGAACAGTTTGGGTTTGGTGGTCTGTTCTAGCATCCTCTATTATAGCTGCAATTGCTGGAATATTATGGATGCTTAAAGTTATAAAAGAAATCGATTAAAAATAGTTACATATAATTACATTATAATTGTAAGAATATAGTTGAAAGTAGACCTAAATTACAGATGTAATTAAATTATTTCCTCCTCCTAATTCTTTAATTACCTACAAAAAGCCAGCTTTTGCTGGCTTTTTTTTATATTGTAAATGTAATCATAAAAAGTAGTTAATAATTCTAGTAGATAATACGTACTAAAACTTAACTTGAAAGTTTAGCATGAAATCTGTAGTAGAGTCTACACTAGAATCTAAAATATTATGTTTTATAGAAGGAGCTATATCTAAATAATCAGATATCCTGCAATGCGCCCCTAAGAAAATGTGAGTTTCAGCATCATCTGAAGCATCTGAAATAGTATTAGGGTCATACATATCAAAACGCATAAAAGCATTCAATTTTGAACTTATGCCAAAACTAAAATAAGTTGATATGATAGTTGATGTTCTCATCTCCCCATATGTTGTATAAAGAGGCGTTAATATATCATCATTTCCAAATTCTTGATCTCCTCCATCAACTCCTATAAAACCACTATCAAAATTTGAAAATTGATTATATTCAAAACCCATCATTAAATTATCTGTAGTATAACCTGTAAATAGACCGAAAACTGTTTTATTTCCTTTAAATAAATCAGTAAATAGAGGGTTAATAAAATACTCCCCTCCAGAGTCATTTAAAACAGAACCGCTTGGGCCAAAAGAAGATTCAAAAGGCTCTAAGCTTAGTACAAAACCAGCGTTAAAAGCAGAGCCAGATTTTATAGATTTTAAATTTTTATTTCCAAATAAAAGCTGTAAGGAAAATTTTTGGAATTGATCTTTGGGTTTAGAGTTATACCCTTCACCATTAGTTAATAATGCACTTATTGAGAAACTTCCAAACCTTTGTTTATAACCAACACCAAAGTCACTATCAGATGAAAAACCATATTCATGCATTGATGATTTCGCAATATATCTATAACCCCATGTTCTCTCCTGAATGTCAAACATATTCATATCGATCAATCCTAGATATAAAAATATATTACTTTTAACTTTCATCGTTATTTGTGCATTTTTTAAATGCACAGAAAGTTTTTCATCAAAATCTCCATTTTGATCACGACCTATATCAAGTATTATTTTGAAAAGATGTTTATCAGACAGTTTCTTAATATGTTTCAAATATGTTCTTTTTATATCAAAAACACCTGCATCATCATAATAACTAAAATCAAAAAAAGTAACTCCGGAAGTCTGATAATCACTTTTCTTATCAGCAGCTTTATCATCTGATGAATTCTCTTCACCAAAAGTGAAAGATATAAATAAACCTATTATAAAAATGTTTTTAATCATTATTTGCCTTTGCTTAAGAATAAATATAACAAAAAATACTATTTAATTAGCAATACAAATACGATTAAAAATTAATTATAAATTTTCATAACTGAATTCTTTTGAAAAGCTTGTGCCTTTTACCAGCGGATATATAAAAAAGTTCACTGGATCATTGTAGCCTTTAAGAACTAAATCTCTTCCTACCGTAAATTCAACTCTGTTTTTATCTAGGTTTCCAAAAAAATAATCTGCTTTATTTGGATCTTTATCTGCTTCTGATATATCTACAGGCGTCCATCCTTCATTATCAACATAGTAATCTGCCCAACAATGATAACCTCCTATTTTTCCTTGATCTTCATTTTGTTTATTTGGGACATTAAAGCCCATATGAAAACGCGAAGGAACATCTAAGGTTCTTGCAATAGACATAAAATATGAGTGGTAATCAGTACAATTTCCAACACCAATATCACAAGCATACTTGGAATTTCCATTACCAAACGTATAATTTGTTTTATCATTTTTTGCTTTTTTATATGTACTAACAACTACCTCTTTAGATACTTTTTTTATACCATAACGAATATCATTTGGTAACCATTCTTTATTTGTAATCGGATTTTGTCCAGCATAATACTGATCATTATCTGATATTTTCTTAGGCTTTCCATAATGCATTCCATTAAGAACATAATTATAAATACCTTCCATATTGTTTTTGTTTAAATCATTGCTTGATATAACATCCTCAAAAAATGATCCTTCAAAAACAGTAGAATTATTAGTCCCTTTATCATAATTCTTAGAATTGACTTCTGGATACTGTAGCGTACCATGCTCGATTCTTTTAACATCAGCAGTTAGGACTACTTTGGTCGGTTGATTGATTGATGATGCTTTACAGTAATAATATTTATTATTATGTGTTTTTTCATTTAGTAATTCACAATCTAAAACCCCACTTTCAAGTTTTAATTTACTAATTTTTTGAGCTTTATTTGATTGAGGTACAGGTATCCAAACCTCAACATTCTCTTTACTTTTATCTAAATTAACAACATAACTAAACTTAAAGTTTCTTACTCTATCATCTGTTAGTGATAATAGCACAATAGCAAATACTACTATTCCAGTTAAAATATAAAAATATTTCTGATTCATCTATACATCTCCTTGTAATCTATGATTTTTTTTATCGAGGGGTGAACTGAAATTATGGTTTTTTAATCTTCCAAACTGGAGAGAAAAAAGACATTTCATAAGTATTTTATATAAATTATACTCATGCTTAAAATTTAATAAAATTTTAATTAAATTAGGAACAATCTTTTTTTTAGATTGTTAATTAAATAAATTAAAATAGGAATAACTTTTCATATGACACGAAAATCATTTAATAATATATTATATCTAATTTGTACTACAGTCCTAATACATGCAAACTCTCTTAGTGATGCTTTTATAGATGCCGCTAAAATTGCAAATCCTGCGGTTGTATCAATCATAGGCAAACAAGATATGGAGTCTACTTTAAACAGAGATCCGTTTTACAGACATTTTAGAGATTTTTTTGAGGTTCCTGAAGATTTTGGTACTAGCCTTGGTTCAGGTGTTATAATTGATGCTGATAGTGGTTATATTCTTACAAATAATCATGTCATAAAACAGGCTGACGAAATAACAGTTATACTATTTGACAAACGTGAATTTACAGCTGAATTAATAGGGACTGATAAACTATCTGATTTAGCTCTTTTAAAAATTGATGGCGATAACCTTTCAGACGTTACGCTTGGAAACTCTGACAAATTAAATGTAGGAGAATGGGTTGTTGCAATTGGCAGTCCGTTTCAACAAGCTTTAAGTAATACAGTAACTGCTGGTATAGTTAGTGCCATAGGTAGAAGTGACATAATGTCAAATCGCAATATAGAAAACTTTATACAACATGATGCTGCTATAAACCCTGGTAATTCAGGTGGAGCATTACTCAATTTAGATGGTGAATTGATTGGAATTAATACTGCTATCGCTACTGGGAACTCATGGTCTCCTCAAAATGCAGGAATTGGATTCGCTATCCCGATAAATCAAGCACAGAGAGTAATTGAAGACCTTGTTCAATTTGGTTCTGTATCTCGAGGATTTTTAGGTGTGAATATCGCAGATATTGATGAAATAATGGCCAAAGCATTAGGAATGAATGATTTAAAAGGTGCCCTTGTTATACAGGTCGTTGATGAGTCTCCTGCTTTTAATGCAGGAGTCAAAGAACAAGATGTCATTATAAAAGTTGACAATAAAGACGTTCCAAATGCTGCAAAATTAAAACTGCTAATATCTTCAAAACATCCCGATGACAATACTCGCCTCACAATATTAAGAAATAAAGTAAGAAAAGTAATTAATGTAAAACTAGGCACGTATCCTGGAGAAGAAAATCTTGCAAACAAATCATCTGATTCAGAAACTGACTTTGATATATTAGGTTTAATTGTAATCAATAATGACACGGCTGTAAAAATTAAAAAAATAGATGAGGATTCTAACGCCTTCAAGCGAGGTTTGAGAGTTGGTGATATAATAAGCAAAATTGATAACAATATAATCTCTAATAAAAATGATTATATTGAAATTCTAGATAATTATAAAACAGGCGATGTTGTTATGATTAAGAAAATTAGAAGTGATGGCTTTCCTCAATTTATAGCTTTTGAGATTAATTAAAAAATACATTAATTATTGAATAGAACAATATAGTTATCATTGTATAATTTCTAATGGCCTTAAAATCTTCCTTATAATCAATAGTATTTATGTATAGTATATCATTTACGTTGATTGTTCTAATTCTTTTAGGAGAATATGTTTGATTTTTAATTTTACTAATAGAATATTTAGAATAAACAACATCAGATTGTAATCCGCTCCTTAATATATTAACTTCATATATTTGATTTTCAATTTTTTGACAACTAGAAATATCTATTATCTCTCCTGTTTTTAAGGTAATAATTAATTGCCTGCTATAATTATTAGTTAAAAAACGATCATGATATTTAGCTAATAATTTTTCTGAATCAGACTTAACATTTAATTCATTTAAATAATTAATTGATTTAGGTATTTCATCATATATAAAGTTATCATCTTCTATATCAAAAAATATTGAATCTTTCATTTCTGCAAATGAAAAACAAGAAACTATTATAAGGCTAGTAATGAACAAGGGTTAGTCAATACAGCTATTAATTAACTGATTTATATAATCAGAATCAATATCTGTTTTTAAAAAATCATCATATGAAATGCCGGCAGAATTATTCATAATACATGAGCAAAAACTCTCATAATCTGTTAAACTAATATTATCTATTTTATTTTTTTTACATCTGTTTAAAAAATCATTCTGCTCACTAATTGTCCAACTTTTCTGACATGAAATGAAAAATACTCCTACTAAAAAAAATTTAATCATTTTCTTTTTTTATATGTACTGTTGTTTGGGGAAATGGGATTTCAATATTTTCAGCGTTAAATGTTTTATAAATCTTTGTATTTATCTCATCTATAACACGTCCTCTCATTTCAGGTTTCCTAATCCAAAACATTAATTGAAAAAGCAATCCAGAATCTCCAAACTCTCTAAATCTAACACGCGGCTTATATTCTGAATCCACTGTATCATGATTCAATGCAATATCCATCATAATGTCTCTAACTTTATCTATATCACTTCCATATGCAACGCTAACGTTAATACGCACCCTTTCATTTTCTTGAGGACCTCCACTTTCGTTTACAATTTTAGAATTTGCAATCACTGAATTTGGAATAGTAATTTCAATATCATCTCTGGTTAAAAGACGAGTACTTCTCAATCCTATGCTTGTGACATACCCTCTTTCCCCAGAATCTAAATTAATATAATCTTTTTCTTTATAAGGAGCATCTGCCATAATAAATATACCTGAAAAGAAATTTGCTAAGGTATCCTTAGCTGCAAGACCAATAACTATTCCAATTATTCCTGCGGAAGCTAACCAACCAGTAACATCTAATCCCCAGCTTTGGAAAATAAAATAAATACATCCTAAAAAAATCACCAATTTTCCAAGATTATCAAATAGAGGAATTGTTCTCTTCTGAAGCATATTATTTGAGGTATTTATTCTTGAATACCAGTTTATAAATTCTATAAAAGCACTGAAGATTGCTTTTGACCAAACAATAATTATAATAGTCAAAAATATAGATACTACATAATAGCTATATATAAATGATGTTTTGTTAATAGCAATCATCCATCCAATAAATATAGTAGAATAAAAAATCGGTTGATGGAGAATTTTGATTAATTTATCATCAAAATTAGTTTTTGTTTTACTCGTAAAGCTCTTAGATAAAAAAATAAATAAAAAATCTACAAAAAATGCAATAATAGGAGAAGCAAGAACAATAACAACTGGTAGCCAGCGATTGCTTAATAAAATTTCTATTATATTCATATTACCATCCTTATGTATTAAAATAAATTAAAAAAAATTACTATTTTATTCAATTAATCATTATATATATAAACCCAATGCCATGGCTCATACATAATCCCATGAATATTATTTTTTGGATACGTTAAAAAAAAATTATATCTAGATGCATTACCTATCAACCATTTAAAAACTTCAGAATTTTCAAACTCCTGATTTAAGGTATACGTATTTTTAGCTACAATATCTATCGCATTCCCTGTGTGATGTTCACTGTATCCTGGATACATATTCTCCTTAAAAATACGTTCTTTAGAATATCCTTTCTTAATCTTTCTTTCAATAATATTAGCTTGAGCATCAAATGATCTAAAAGCGGATATAAAATTAATGTTAATTTTATCCATCTTTGCATCTGATTTCATTTTTTCAAAAGCCTTTGATGCTTCAAAAGATAAAAATTGTTCCCTGCCGTATACATCTATCCCTATTGACATTAAATTACATGACTCATATTGAATTTTATGATTAATAGAATCCTTAATTTTATGCTTAATTAGAAAATTTTTAATCTTAGATATATAATTTACGGAGTCGACTCTACATGTTTCTGTAGATACCCGATCAGACAAAAAGAGTAATAATAAAAGTATTAAATACATTGGTTAATTTTAATCATATGAATTTATAAATGAAAAACAAAAGGCAGACAATTTCAAATAAAAATGTTTTAGGAAGGCCATTTCACTCTGAATTATCTGCCTTTTTGGAGGAGGCAAATCTAATTATATATATAAAAAAACCTTAAGCTTACTAATTTAAACAACTTTAAAATATAAAGTAAATAAAAAAAATACTTAAATAAAGTATCCCCTTAAAGAAAAATTTATTAAAAAATCAAGTTATTAGCTTAAAAAGTATTAAATGAAGAATATAACTTTATTTAAATCAAAAAAAATAATAACTTAATATTAATGCCGCGATGGTGGAATTGGTAGACACGCTGGTCTTAGGAACCAGTGCCTTAGGGCGTGAAGGTTCGAGTCCTTTTCGCGGCACATAAAATTGATACGTTTGAATAAAATGACTGACTTTTTATTCAAAAATAAAAAAACTAACAATTAATCTTAAAGCAATCACCGTCAAACATACCTTAAAAAGAATCGTAAAAATTCTCTCTGGAATGAAACTAAGTATTTTTTTACCTAAGTTTGTCCCTACATAAACTGAAAGTATTAATGGAATCAGTATAACGTATTCATCAATATAATTAACATTGAAAAAATAAATAAATAGTGGAATTTTTGTTAAGTGCGTAATCATCTGGCAAGCAGCTTTATTTACAATAATATTTTCTTTTGTTAATTTACTATTTAAAAAGAACGGAGCAATTAGGGGTCCTGTGGCTCCTATAAAAACTGAAGCTAATCCACTAATTCCACCTACCTTAATAAAGGATTGATTTTCTTTTTCTTTTTTTGGGCCTTTTAAAAATAGATACCAAATAATAAAAAAACCAATCATAGGTTTTAAAAAATCAACTTTTATTTCACTTGCTGAACTAACGCCAAAAAACTTAATAAGGAAAAAAATTATTATCGCTGATAGGAAAGCTCCTAAAAAAGACCCTACTAAAAATTTATTAACAATATTCTTTTTAATGTGTTTTCTAAAAATATAGGTTCTTGTTGTATTGCTAAATAGCTGAATTATTCCGTGTAAGGCTATAACCATATATCCTTCTGGAATAATAATTGCCATTATTCCTAGTAGGATAATACCACCACCCATACCAATAACTGCAGATATTGATGAAGTTATTAGTGCAGAAAATATTAGAATGATAAGTTGAGTCAAATCTAATGTCATTAGACTTTAAGTTAGGCATTGTAGAGATAAATTTAAGCAAAAAAAAAAGCCCTTCTCTGAGGGCTTTTTTTCATTTAACCGAATATTAAATTACTGTGCCCATGATGCTCGCAATAAAGCAACTGTAGGATATGAAAATTAACTATCTAATTTTAATCTCTATAAAAAAACTTATATATATACAAGCCTATTACACTACCTGTAATTTGACCTAAAATGAAATAGGGTAGAGAGTTCAATGAAATTCCAGTAAAGGTGTCAGTAAAAAACCGAGCTATTGTTACTGCAGGATTTGCAAATGAAGTTGATGAAGTAAACCAATATCCAGCAGTAATAAATAAAGCAACACCCATAGCAATTGAATTTTTATCGCTCTTCCTGATAAATAGAATGGTCATAATCAAACCACTTGTTGCAAGAATTTCACTGACAAATAATGAATTGTGAGCCATAGCAACTCTCATTGGATGATTTGAAATTTGGAATATATCTAGATTAAAAATGTAGTGGATTATAACAATAGCCATTAATCCTCCTAAAACTTGACATAGCGTATATTGAATAAATTTTCCTAATTCTAATTCACTCTTCAAGAAAAAAATAAAGCTTACTGCTGGATTAAAGTGAGCCCCGGATATTTGTCCAAACATTTTAATTAAAACAAATAAAATTGCACCAGTTGCTATGGTATTACCTAATAAAGCAACTGCATGATTACCATCAGATAAATTATCAGCCATAATGCCTGAACCAACAACTACAGCAACAAGAAAAAAAGTACCTATGAATTCAGCTAATAATTTCATTTTTAAGTGATTTAATTTCCTTACAAATTCTATCTCTAACCTTAGAAAATTGTTCTAAAATTTCATCAGAGGTTCCTTTAAATTTTACAGGATCTGGAATATCCCAATGAATATGTCTACCGCTAGTTAAAACTGGACACCTATCCTTTGCATCACCACAAAGTGTGATAATCAAATTAAATCTACTCAAATCATTTTGATTAATTTTTTTTGATTTATAATTCGAAATATCAATATTGATATTTTTCATTACTTTAATTGCATTAGAGTTAACTTTCTCTGGATGCGTGCCTGCACTTTCAATAGTGCAATCTTTTAAATATTTTTTAGCTAATCCCTCTGCCATTTGCGATCTACAGGAATTTCCTGTACATAAAAATAAAATTGCTAATTTATTATTCTGCATAGCCAATTCTATCAAATGGATTAACAATGCTTGATACAAGATTTCTTGAATGAGCTGAAACTCGTTTTAGATATCTTAGATAAAGGCAAAGTGAGCTGGCTTGAGATACAGAAAGGTCAGTAACATTACCTGATATTACCTGTTTAATAATTGAGCTTTCTGCAGATGATATATCTTTTTTATAGTCTTCCATTAATCTTCTTGCAAGGTTAATATCTTGGTTTTTAAATGCATCTATGGAATCATTGAGATATTCTTTTGCCAAATCTTCCATTTTGGATACTTCTTGTTCAAAGGAGCCACACGATAATTTTTCAGGATATTGTATTGCTAAATCATATATATTTTTTGTATAATCTCCAATTCTTTCAATATCAATCACAATACTTACTAAAGCTAATCCTGCACTTAAATCTTGCTGGTTACTCACTCCAAGATGGGTCATTACTTTTCGACGAACATCTCTTTCAAATTCATTGATTTTTTTGTCCTTAGCATAAATGTTTAATGGATATTTATCAGTATTATTTTTTCTTAAACTTTTAATAGATTCATTAAACATTTGTTTACATAGATCTAACATTTCAAAACATTCATTTAAGGCTTGATCATATAAACTATCTGATTTGAAAAGTTGTACAATCTCTTTAAACATAATTAACCTCCTAGCATTATAATTATTAATGGTATTAGAATGAAAACAACCAGCAAATATCCTAATGGAATAAACTTATTCTTTATCGCTAACTCTGATAATTTATCCGCTGCTATTAGCGGAATGTTTCTTAATACTCTTATTGGGTAAATTACAATAATTCCCACTACATTAAAAATAAGA
>MDTB01104139.1_pt1 | contig 25817 bp, 6 predicted proteins | sample 811161 | NCBI WGS metagenome assembly MDTB01 (sample SAMN05326650, study PRJNA326480) | marine metagenome | isolation source: seawater | place: Mediterranean Sea | collected 2009
CCCAATGTTTCGGAAGTTATTTCTGTTTTTGATTCTGAGGGTAATGAATATTTTGAAGTTGATTACCTAGCCCAAGATATTGTTTATAAAGAGGTATCCAACAGAAATTACAAAGATGACAATGTTCCATCAATTATTAAACCATTTTTAGTTTCTAGAAAATTTGTTATTGAAAGAGAGGCAGATAGTGCATTTTTACAATTTGGTAGCGGCAAATCAAATGATAGTAATGTTGTAGCTGATCCGCAAACTGTAGCGATGGACATACACGGAAAATCATATACAACATCAACAACTTTTGATCCCACTCAATTATCAAAAAACGAAAGTTTTGGTATTGTCCCAACTGATACTACACTAATAGTGACGCTCAGAACAACAAATCCAAGAAATTCAAATGTCAGCGCTGGATCGCTAAATACTGTTGTTAATTCAAACGTTGACTTTGAGGATAAAACTAAACTATCAAACTCTATCATATCAACGGTTAAAAATTCAATTGAGGTATCTAATGAATCTCCAATAACAGGCGATGTTAGGGCTCCAAACTCAAATGAAGTGAAACAGAAAATATTTGATACATTTCCAACTCAAAATAGAGCAGTCACACAAGCTGATTATGAAAATGTAGCATATAGGATGCCAGCAAAGTTTGGTTCAATTAAAAGAGTATCTGTGCAAAGAGATCCAGATTCACAAAAAAGAAACTTGAACATGTATGTAATTTCTGAAGATCGGTTTGGAAAATTAACAAGAACGAATAGTGTAATTAAAAATAACTTAAAAATTTGGCTAAATCAATATAGGATGATTAGTGATACGATTGATATTTTAGATCCATATGTGATAAACTTAGGAATTGATTTTTCTATTCGAACCAAAGTTGGAGCAGATAAATTTGGAACGGTCAATCAATGCATCGCTGCACTATCTGAGTATTATAAAAATGGATTTTTTATTGGTGAATCAGTTATTATAAGTGATATTTACAATGAGCTTAAAAACGTGCCCGGCGTGCTTGATGTTTTAAAAGTAAATCTGCGCATACAAACCGGAGCAAATTACTCTGGCGCCACGATTGATATTAATAAAAACTTATCTCCAGACGGAAATCAATTAATCATTCCCAAAAACGCGATTGTGGAACTTAAATTCCCAGCAACAGATATAAGAGGAAAAGCTAAATAATGGCCATTAAACGCTACATCGCTGATGCTGATAACACTATCGTTAACTCGTATCAAACTAATAACTCGACAAGAGGCACCGGATCAAACTCTGGTCAGTCAGATGTATTAGAGGTTTATTCTGTTTATGGTAGACAGACATCCACTAGTTCTGCTGCCACGGCATCTCAAGAGTTGTCAAGAGTATTAATAAATTTTCCAATAACTGATATGTCGACAGATAGAACAGCCGGTAAAATACCAGCGTCCGGTAGTGTTAATTGGTTTTTGAAAATGTACTCTGCTGAAACATCCAAAACAGTCCCTAGGGAATTTGATATTGTTGTAGTTCCAGTGTCGTCCAGCTGGGAAGAGGGCTTGGGTCTTGATTTAGAAAACTACCGTGATTTAACTTTAGATAACTCAGGATCCAACTGGATTAATGCAAATGGGGATGTTAGAGGTGCTACTGCCACAATAACAGCACAAAGTGTCTCTGTCGGCGCAGCAAACACAAGACAATTAGTGGTCACAGATATTGCAGGAGACTCAGTAACCTTTACGATCGATAATAGCATTAGCACATCAACTGCCACAAAAATTGCTTTTTCTGGAGCAGCCAGTGATGCAACAACATTTGCCACAAGAATAGCTGCAGCTATTAACGCTGCAAATTCTGCTGGTACTTTAAATGTCACAGCAGAGTCATCTAGCGCAACAGTAACCTTAACACAAGGGACTGCAGGTCATGCCGGCAACGGAAACTCATCGCTTGACATGTCTGGCACCGCGATTACTGATAGTCCTAATTGTGTAAGTATCGCTGACAGTGGCGGTTATCACTTCTCTGGCGGAAACGGCCCATGGAAGCGCGTTGGCGGAGATTACATAACAGGTAGTCAATTTCATCCTGAAATTTATACACAGTCTTTCGGCACAGGCTTGGGAGATTTAGAGGTAGATGTTACCTCACAAGTTGAAGAATGGATTGCCGGCGCAACTGGTAGTTTTGGTTTCGGTATTATGTTGTCTCAAAAACATGAAGCGTTTACCTCTGAGTCTTCTGGGGTGGACGTTGGCAGTGTTATACACAATCCAAATGGAGCTAAAAACTCATATTACACAAAACGCTTCTTTGCTCGCGGCTCACAGTACTTCTTCAAGCGTCCAGCAATCGAAGCGCGCTGGAATTCTATAACCAGAGACGATAGAGGAGACTTTTATTATAGCAGCTCTTTGGCCACAAATACTGAAAATCTGAATACAATCTTTCTTTACAATTATGTCCGAGGCCGCCTTAGAAATATTCCGGCTATTGGGACAGGAGATATATTTGTTAGCATTTACACAGGCTCAGTCACTAGTTCATTGCCATCTTCAAAATCAGAGAGAGTCTTGCTTGAGGGCGCCCCGGAGGGTATTGCATCTCATACATCTGCCACCGGCAGTCACGTCAGCACGGGTATTTATAAATGTGAGATTTGTATAACCAATTCTTTTGACAACAGGCGCACGTACTACGATGTTTGGCACAGTGCAGATAACGCATCGCCATATGTTGAATATTTCACTGGTTCAATAAAACCAAAAGCCCTTAAGGGATCAAATGAATCATTGGATCCGACATACTTCATTAACATAACTAACCTTAGAAATTCTTACGCAAGTAATCAAAATGCAAGATTTAATTTATATGTCAGACAAAAAAATTGGAGTCCAACAATATACTCCAAAGCATCCGAGGCTGTGGAGACAATAAATATTCGCAGTGCCTCTTATAGAGTTATAAGAATTAGAGATGGAATTGAAGCTATTCCACACAATACCGGCACCCTATTGGCCACAGGGTTGTCTTATGATGTGTCAGGAAATTATTTTAATTTTGATATGAGTTTGTTAGAACCCGGATATGAGTACGGATTTAAATTTGCATTTTATGATGATGAATTAACTTCTTGGCAAGAACAAGATCGGTTATTTAAATTTAGAGTAAATAAGAATGAGCATTAAAAAACTTTTTGAAGACCCTAGAAAATCAAAAAACTTCTTAGCAGAAACAACAAAGAAAACCAGTTTCGATGACGCTGAATCTGCAGATAATATCATGCAGAAAAAGCATGATCATGAAAGATATGTTCCACAAGTAGACTATTCTGATCCCGTTAATTTTGCTAAATATGGTTCTGCTAGATTGTATTATGAATCTGCATTTACAAGAATTTTAGATTTTTATCCTTATGACGGCTCCGAAGCAGAAATTAATAAATTTCATAACGAAGCTTTGGATATTGAAGAATATATTTTTGATAATTTATATCCAAGAACAAATGGGTTTATTACATTAGCCAGAGATGGTTATTCAGTAAGTGAGATTGTTGATGGGTATGGTACACCAACAACAAACGAATATATTGATTTTAAAGGAGGCCCCGGCACTGGCTCAGCGACAAGTTTAAAACTAAAAGACTTGATGCCAAATCCTAAAAATAGCAGCTATAAAAACTCGAATATATACGATGAAACAATTTATCAAACAGAGGGCTTACCCTCGGACTATGGCTCTGGTACGCGAACATCAAACCTGAGAGCTAATTTAGATAATGGTGTTACGGTGGAATTTTGGTTGCAAACAGGATCTTTTGATCCCGGCGTGACAGATAAACAAGTTATTTTTGACTTGTGGAATCAAAATGCCACCACTGCTGACGATTATGGCCGTATTACAATTGAGCTTACGTCATCTTTAAGTGATTTAACCGAATCACAGCGCCCTTTTGTAATTACTGTGCAGTCTGGTTCGCACACAGCTAGAGAATTTTTTACTCTAGGTTCGTCTTCGATACACGTTAATTTATCAGATTGGAACCATTATGCAATTACAATGTGTAACACGGGCTCTAATTTTAAAACAGAGTTGTATGTTAATGGTCAATATCACGATAAAGCAATCAGATCAGCGTATGACATAAGCACCACTAATCCCCAGTCTGCGAGAGGTTGGCCACACGCGGAAGAGGAACACTATACATCCTCTGCCGGCTTGCAAGGCTGGTGGAAGCTTGATACTGCTAATGATTATGCAGACAGTAGTGGTAACGGAAGAGATGGGACCGTTTCCGCTTCGCCGCCATTCGTCCCCACTCATAACTCCTCTCAAACTCCAAGCTTATACGTAGCTGCAGGAAGCCATACGTTTGATGGTGCAAATGATAGTGTTATTATAGGCGATGCTGAAATTTGGAATGCAATTATTGGTACCGATATTGACGGTGGCTCCACTGAAAAAATGACGCTTAGTGCTTGGATTAGACCACTTAGTGATGGTGAAGGTGATGCCGGCCGAATCATTGATTTTGGAGCGCAAGATGTAGCTTTATTTATTGCTGATGAGTCGGGCACCACAGCCCGCATATACTACACAGTTAAATTTACTGCCTCGTCTTCATCCACAGCAGTGTGGAGAACTACTAATAGAGAAATAACACTGAGTCAGTGGAATCATGTGGCAGTATCATTCGACACAACATCAGTTTCAAATGATCCGGTTATCTACATAAACGGTGTTGCTGTAGATGTTACCGAAACAACCACCCCAGCTGGACATTATGGGGGGATAGAGAGCGCAACTTGCCGAATAGGAAATATGGCAGGTTCAGACAGGACATTTGATGGCCAAATAGCTGATGTTGCCGTATGGAATTCTATACTAAGACCAGCAGAAATTAGATCAATCTATAGCGCTGCAAGTCTAACTTCTGCCACGACATACTCTGTTGGTGAATTAGAACCTAGAGAAACAATCGGTAGAATTGGTGCCCTACAAACAAGCCACCCTAGTTCAACCGCGGCTACTGGATCTGGCCGCCTTAGCGGTTCTTTAGACGAATTTAGGTACTGGAAAACCAAAAGAACAGCCAAGCAAATAGGTAGAAACTGGCTAACACAAGTTCGCGGCGGTTCAAACACGGATATATCTAATGCAACTCTTGGTGTATATTACAAATTTAACGAAGGTATTACTGGTCATTCTGCTACTGATAGTATTGTTTTAGACTATGCTGGTCGAGTAACAAACGGCGTATGGACCGGATACTCATCTGATGCAAGAAACACAGGTTCAGCGATTGTTTTATCCAATGCTGCAACAAAAGAGTTTTTGGACCCAATCATTAGAACCAATCATCCTGATGTCATTGATCTTAAATCAGAACTTATCTCTACGGGTTCATCTCACGATTTTAACAACAACGCAGCTTTAATTTCTTTAGTCCCGGGCTGGATTCAAGATGAGGAAGCAGAAAACGAAAACTCAGACTTGAGATATATGGCTCATATTATGGGTACGTATTTTGACAAATTGTACTTACAAATATCTGAGCTGCCAAAACTTAGGCATTTAAATTACTTAAGCGCATCGAGCAAGCCATTCCCGTTTGCTCACCACTTACCACAGTCTTTAGGTCTTTACTCTCCTGAATTGTTTATTGATTCAACAATTTTAGAAAAATTTATAAACAGAAATGAAGATACAGTTTTTGAAAGCGAGCTAAATGATACTAAAAACTTAATTTATCAAAATTTATATAACAATTTAACTGATATTTTCAAAAGCAAAGGCACGGAACAATCAATAAGAAATGTATTTAGATGTTTTAATATTGGCGATAATGTATTGTCAATAAACATTAATTCAAACAATGAAGAGTTTTTATTAAAAAACAATCTTAAATTAAATCTATTAAAGAAAAACGTAGTAGATTTTAGTAAATTAGAAAACAATAATGCCGTAATTTACCAAGCGTCTGCATCCTTTGATGGTATGTCTAATTCCGATGCTTCGGGTTCAATCGACGGCGCAGAAGAACAAATACCTTACGGATTAACATATGAATCAAACATTATTTTTCCTGATTATAAACAACATATAGGCAGTTTAACAAGAGATAAAAATTATAATCAAATATCGCTTTTTGGAATGGTAACGGTTGGAACAACAACTGCAAAAAAAGAGGGTACGGATACCACGTTTGAATCTAGTGGTGACGCCGGCACCGACGTATGTAATTTTAGAGTATATGCGATTAGAGATGAAGAGGGGTCCAAAAATGTATACTTCCAATTAACTTCATCGTTCCCAGAGGCTGAGTTTGCTGCTGATGGAGATGGGGCCGATATTGCTGGAATTAATTTAACAAGTTCAGTATATTTGGATGTCTACAATGACGAACCTTGGAATTTTTCCATAAGGTTAAAGCCGAAAACTTACCCACTATCAACATTTGTTGTAACAGGATCCGATACTTCAGGCGTGACGCCAAATGAAACATATGAAGTTGTATTTACTGGCATAAACGCAAAAACAGCAGATGTTAGAGATATGTTTGTGTTGTCTCAAAGTGTTCCAAATTCAACAGCCAAGGCGATGATACAAGCTAGAAAACGAATATTTGTTGGAGCTGATCGCACAAATTTAACAGGTGATGTCCAATTTAAGAGCGATGTTCAGGTTTCATCGGTGGCTTATTGGGGTAAGTATTTAAATGATAGCGACTTAATCCAGCATGCTGTCGACTTTGAGAACATTGGAGTTTCAGATAATCAAAGCTTCCTGTCGCCATTAGACACAAACGCTGATAGGCGTGATGTATTAAACAGGGACACATTAATTTTAAACTGGAACTTTAGAAATGTTACCGGCTCTGATGCTGACGGCCGCTTTGTTGTGCAAGATTTTAGTTCAGGCTCATCAGACAGGAGAACAAAATTTGGTTGGCTTGGTAGATTATCTGGTCGTAAATATACGGGCTTAGGTCATGATTTCAAAAAAGCATCCACAGAAGTAGTGACAAAGAAGAGCATCAACACCTACAAGTTTATTAATCCAGAGAGTGCCGTGTCCTCCGACATGATCCAGCTCTTCTCAGAGGAAGACGAGTTCTTCCCCGATTTGAGAAGAGAAGAGTTTATTCCTAACCACGTATACACGGTTGAAAAAAGTTTATATAACGCTGTATCTGAAGAAATGTTAGACTTTATGGCTGGTGTTAATGATTTTCATAATTTAATTGGTCATCCTGTTAATCGATATCGTGAACGTTATAAGGGAATGGAAAAACTTAGACAAAGCTTTTTCAGAAGAGTTAAAAAAGTTTCAGATGTAGAAAAATATATAAATTATTACAAATGGTTTGACGATGCCATAACTTCCATAATTTCTCAGCTTATTCCTGCATCTGCTGAATACGTAGATGATATTCAAAATGTTATTGAAAGTCACGTTCTTGAAAGAAACAAATACAAAACAAAACTTAATATATTAGAAACAAAAGCCGGTGCGTTTGATAATCTTGAAGCAGTGCCGGGAATACTTGGCGATTCACCATGGGTAGACCTGCCCGAAGATGAAGACTCACCTTTAGGGGATTTTATTGTGGTCAAAGGGTCTCCGAACCGCGGGACCGGAACAATTATCATTGACCCTGTAACTGGTGAAGAGATGCCGAGAACTGATCCGCGACACCCCGGCTTTGCAGCTCCTTTAGTTACCGGTGAGGCCGATCATCCTCGCGACTCACCGATAAGACCAGCTTCAGCAGTCAAGGGTGGCGTTAATTTTCATCCATCGAAAAACTTAGATTTTTCTCAAACAAGATTAAGACCTGCAGGCCCCGTCTCAAAAGAAGATAGTGTTTTTGTACCATTAAATGTTATGATAGGGTTCACCGCAGAGTCTGTTGTGCCGAAAGACATACCATCCGTTGCAAGACCGCCAGAGTACATAACAAAAGATAGAAAAGTTTTTCATGTTCAACAAGGAAAAGATTGGGAATTGGGCATAGGATATAAAAATGCTAAATCTAATATGGTTTTGCCTTTTAATGTTGTAAGTTCAAATGTTGAAGTAAACACCGGGTATAACAAGCAAGTGGTTGACAAAGTGGGTAGAAACTTGCAAATCACTAATCTACACAATGATGCGTATGGTAGAATGATTGAGGTACCAATGCAGGGACCATTTACACAGCATGCTGTTGGTGGCCATCAATCAAGACATGTTGCTTTGAACAAGGGTTCTGATACACAAATAACCAGACCAGAAGCTTGGCGTATACGTTTAGGCACGTGCGCCGATCTCAGAGAGGGCGATGGCACACCCAACTATACTTTAGATAGAGGCACACCTCAAACCGGAGCAGTAGGCTTGGTAGGTCCGGATTATCCTCCGCCAGAATATAATCCACCACGGGGCACAATCCCTTACCCATACAACGCTTTTCAAAAAGCTTACTTATACAGAGATGAGTTTGCAAAGCGCCCCGTTAATATTAGAAATATTAGATATGCCTCTGGTGCTGCATCTCTTGGTAATTATCGTCACAACTACGAAGTTGTTCATTCTTTTGGCGCATACAACAATCCACGTGCATTTATAGATAATCAACCAAGCCTCCCATCAGTGGCTTTCCAAAGTAACACCACTAGTTCAACATCCATTAGAACAGTATTAAGCACTCGCCGCGGCGAACAAGAACACTTTAATTTTATAGATGATTATGACACCTCATACCTTACAGGAACAACCAATAAAAGTATTATAGTTACTAGATTTTCTGCACCCGGCGGTATTGAGGTTCAAACTAGAGGATATCAAGATTTTAGGGCATCAGAATTTTCTGTGTATAATTGTTTTAACTACAGAAATTTATCAGTTAAAAAGCCGTCTCAAGGCCCGTCAGGAACGTTTTCAGAACCTCATGGTGGTACACCATCAACTTCACGTGTATTTGATATTCACGGCAAAGACTACGGCTTCTATTCACATGTCGCTAGACACACTGCAAGATTTGGTAGAGATTCGCTTCACGTAACATCATCTGACAATTTACCGGGTGCAAAATACGATCAATTGCCCGGATTTCACAAAATACACAGAAACAGAAAACAAGTAATTGTAGCGACAGATGAAAGTAATTCAACATTTATAACCAGTTCAAAATTTGATAACTTTAACGTTATTCATCCAATACCAAGATCAGACAGACAGTATAGATGGATAAACAACTCCGTTACGGACATTGATAGTATAATATACACTGGATACCAGAAAACTCAGGCGCACTTCGCACCCGCCATGGGACCATTTAGAACGTCCTCCGCAGGTAAGGAATCATATTGGAACTTTGTAACTCAGTCCGACGCAGTAAGCGGTAATCTTTATCAGCCTGCTAACAGATTAAACGTTTTGGTTGTTGATCCTGTTAATCGCAAAACAAATACATTCGGTCACCCGGCTGGAACAGTCATGTCAAACTACGCTAACGAGGATCTAGTTGGCCCACTGGGCGTTGAGGCAAACACAAATTATTTAAACCAACTTTTGTGTAAAAGAAAAGCAGTTTACGGTTGGGGCTGGAACAAATTTCATCAAGCAGACAACAAGGCTTTTGTTGAACAAAGAAAAGCAAACGAATTAGTTTTAGCAAAGGGTGCAAAAAAAGTTTTAAACACTTATAGGTTAACACCAGTTTCGATGAAGGGTAGACAGTTTATAGTTAATTTTGATATACCAACACCGAATGGTGTGCATAATTTAACCTTAAAGTCAACAAATACAAATGAAAAAATCTTTTTTAGTGAAAATGAACTGAACAAAGTTACAGAAAAAGGATTAAACTTAGCCCAACGAACTCCCGCTAATGACTTATTAAGTGTTGCCTTATCAAACAACAACAGTTTCAATTGGTTTATTTATATACAAAATATTTTTCCATCAATGAGAAACGAATTTGTTTCACATTCTGCAAAAAGATTAGGTTATGATAATCTATATTGGAGGGATGACAACAGCAACAGAATAACAGTTGGAAATACTGTATTAAATTCATTTGGAGTTAGTGTCAGTCAAAGTAGTTGGCCTTTGGATCCACCTGTTGATTTTCTTACTAGAACATCAATCACAGTTGGACGGGGTGACGAAACTGCATCACTGCAAACATTTAACATAACTGAAACTCAAGCTGGTGAACTTCAAAATACTTATGGTTCATATTTTACAATTAATTCTGATGGCAACAAGCACACCTATGCAAAGCCCGCAGCCCTTTATGCTAGAAAACACTGCTTAGGATCTCCACGTTCTGTTGTGTCTCCCTCTGGTCAAGCTATAGCAGAAACTGGATCATTTACAGGCTCGTTTACTGAAGCTGAGCAAATTGAAACACTCGCCGGTGAGGCTGTTTGGCAAGCAGCATCTCAAGCTGGCGTTGTAGAAAAATTAAAAACAAATAGTGTTTTCGTTCCATCTGCATCAAATCCTTGGTGGAATAATTACGATGATTTCAGAGAAGATTTAAGATTGAAAGCAAAGGGGTATTCTGTTGTGCCTGAATTTAGAATGAGCGAGCACGTAAATGAGTACTATAAATACGGAACAATAAATAAATCTTTGAAAGATACCTTTGAAATACCGGGAACACAGTTTAGTAGCTCTCAAACAGACTTTTATAAAGATTTTTCAAACACAGATTTTTTACAAGAATTTTTAGGTATAGAACAAAATAAATTGCTTTCTGCGAAAGAAATACGCTTAAGATGTATTGCAGCCATAAGATACAACGCGTACAAAGGGTTTTACCCTGTACAGAGAACAACGGATTTAGTTAGCCAGTTTTATAACTCATTCAGTAGTGCTTTGCAGGTAAATTATGTTGATGGTAATGGTATTTCGCAAGCGTTAACCAATAAAAATAATTCCTTAAGAGACAATCACGGCGGTACAATTAAGTTAGTTTATGATAAATTGTTTTCGCCCGGTATCTTATACAATTCAATAAAATCAGGTTTAGCAGTAGATTATCCAATAGTCACCGACCCATCTACAATGAATCGAGTTCACTTCGGTCCCGATCCATTCCGTGATGCATTCGCATTATCAATAGATGCGGTTACTTCCTCTGCAACTGATGGTGAAGGATACGATGGTGGTATTTATTGGGACAAAAGAATACCGTTTGAAGGTATCATCAATCCTAAAAAACATTTACCCGGAACTAGCTTTTTTGACATGGAATCTCACCCATCAATGAGTTTAGATAGTTTTAGTGTTCAAGGTCCACCAATTCGAACGCCAGTATTTACAGCTTCCATGAACGAAAATGGTGATGAAATTTACAGCTTAATGGCAAGAAATTTCTTTGGTGAATGTAGTAATTTCTTCTTAAAAAATAATGAATTGTCCAAGCTTGAATCACAAACTGTTACTGATGACCTAAAATTTAAGAAAGGTGAAGTTTATATGGCCAGAATTAAACTTAGAAGATCGCACAATGGTGATAGAACGTATCAACATGATGTAGACTCTGGTAACATTTCTGGCTCAACTTCCAACTATGCTTTAGATGGGGCAAGGGTTGTCAATCAGTTTGGCGTCACTAAAAAACAATCATTTCCAATTCCTCAAGATCCAAGCAGGCACCCCACGTTTAAAGAAACATTTACCATGTATAGTCGACCATCTGCATTTGGTCCGCCAATAGCAGGTCGCCCGTCTGGTTCTAGAGCAACTTCAGGATCCTTTGAGTATGCTGCAAAAGATAGTTTCGAAGGATACAACTCAGCATTCACGCCTCCCTATTACGATGGCGAGTCTTGGGTTGATCTAGTTTTCAGGCCAACCGCCAGTGTTCCTTATGACTTGGAAAGAATATTGTCAGAAACGCAAGTTAAGTGTTGGAGATTTGATCCGGGACATAAAATATTTGCTGAAGACAGCCCGGCGACTGCCACCTTTACATTTAGCGACAAGCCAAACGAGGATACAACTATTACTCTCACTGATGCTGCTAAAACAGTGGTTACATTTGTTATAGATGATGCTGCAGATTCAAATGTTAGCGGCACTAAAGTAACTCAAATCCAAGAAAATGGTGCCGGTGCGACAGGTACAGCAATTGCACTTGTGGCTGCTATTAATGCCTCATCTTTGAATATAACAGCAACCCGCGATGGTAACAAGGTTGTACTAACACAAGACACCGCCGGCGTTGCAGGTAACACAACAATTACTAGCACCCTAACGAATAGTGCGCTTTCTGTTGCTGTTCCTTCCGCATTTACAGGTGGTTTTGATGGAACTGCCCGGGCTGATATACCATCTCTGATTCCTGTAGAAAGGATGTCTGATAACCCAGACTATGAGGGTGACTCTCCCAGTAATGATTTAACAATACCTTCAATTTACGATGGTTATAGAATTAATAAAAATTCAATGCACCTAACGAGCAGTGTGGATATATTTGGCGTAGAAAGAGTTTTGGATCAGGCTGTTGATAAATTTGGAAATGTCATAGAAACTAGAAATAAAACAGTTGGTGCTAAATGGATTATTCAAACAAAATGGGAGACACCAATGTTAAACTTTAGTGATGAAGGTGTAAGGCCAATAACAGCAGCTAGCGGAACACTCAGCTTACCCACCTATGGAGCAGCGTCAGTGCCAAGAGGTATGTGGCATCAATTTGGTGTTATTCCTGACGATCAAAAAACAGGTGTGTTCTTAGAAATTGGGGATATTCCAGAGCAGTGGTTGAAAAATCACTATGATGTCCTAAATAATGAAAGCATTTATAACAATTTTTCTGTTGTTACGGGATCGTCAAAAGAAACCACAAGTTTACACAAGCGTGTTAAATCATTGACAAATTTATGTGGATTTAATAAGACTAACACATCGACTAAAATCGGACAAATTAAAGATAAAATGATCGTATCTGAGGCAGTCATAGCAGTGCCTTATATACTGGAGGAAATAGAGTGTTTCGTGGATGATTTGTCATCAGAATCAACAATTAAAAAGCGCAGTAAGAAATTTATATCTATACCAAAGCGCAGATTTGAAGCTGCTATGAAGGAAAATACTGGTACTTCACAAGGCGACTCTCTCAATACAGCAGGGGAATCAATAAGAAAACTAAAACAAGCAATGGAAAAATATGTTTTCCCCCCTCAGTTTGATTTCTTAAATAACAAATCAGTAAAACCAGTGGCCATGTATGTATTTGAATTTGATTATGAATTTGATAAAGATGATTTGTCATATATATGGCAAAATATAGCCCCACGTGATTACCAAAAAATGCACTTTAAATCTAGTGTAGTCTCTCATAATTTAGCAAACAACGAATTCATAAATGAAAACATATTATCAGAAAAAAATCTCAGATGGATGGTGTTCAAAGTAAAACAAAGAGCACAGAAAGATTATTACGATCTAATAACTGATCAAGTTGGTGAATCCACTGGTAAAATTGTTCAAGAAGAGTTTAAAGAAAAAGATTATCAAGTTGGTTTTAATTGGCCATATGATTATTTATCTTTCGTCGAGCTAATTAAAATGGACGTTGATGTTCTGGTAAAAAAACAATAATAGTTTAATAAAATGACAAAATTTCTTGATAAAAAAGAGCGAGTTATAGACTTTCAATTAACTCCACACGGCAGAAGAAAACTAGCAGCAGGGAAATTAAAACCTGTTTACTACGCATTTTATGATGATGGTGTTATATATGATTCTAATTTTGTTGGTTTTGATGAGGCACAAAACGCCATTCATTCAAGAATAAAAAATGATACCTCTTATATTGAGGGTGTCTTGTCTTTTGAGGAAATAGAAAATGCAACACCACCCGGTAATTATTTAGAACCAGCCTTTTCGATGGACTCCGCCGGTGCCACCGGAGCTGCACGCGTGACGGCCGCTGATTTTGATATATCCCCAGATAAAAATATTTTACAAACAAACAAATTTACATTTGATAGTGCAATCGGTGACGCAGCATTTGAAGGCGAAAACACTCAAGCGGCACCAGCATGGAAAGTTGTTACTTGTCAGGGTGAAATTCTTTCTACCAGTGTAAGAGATACATCTACGTATGATTTTACCCACGTAGAACTAGACAAAGAAGCTAGAGAATTCAATATTCCACAACTAGAAGTTGGATTATATTATACAAAATTAATAGATAAACCCACCAGTCCACTTGACTATACGTCAATATCTGATTCTATTACTGAAACACCAACATTTGCAGACGGATATACTATCAAATTAATTAAAGATGATTTGGTTGTTTATGCGGAAGAAGCCAACACTCAGCTTCTAACAGAAAATTTTGATATTGAAGTATTTCGTATGGAACAAGATGTTATTGGAGAGGAAACAAGCGCTCAAGCGACTATAGCCTTTCAGGCAGAACTTGAAAATTCATCATCAGCCCCGATTATTAGTCTTCTCAATAAAACGATAACAATTAATGATGGCACAAATGAACGCACTTTTGAGTTTATTCGAGACAAAGGCACCCGCACGCGTCCACAAAATGTTGGCGTTATAATTTCAGAAAACTTTATGGTTGAAGGAGATGCTACCACCAAAGTACAGGTGGATGGTACAATGTATAATTTAATAGCAGCTATTGACGATTCATTTAATAACAAATACCCTACAAGTGAATATTACCTAGGTAGTGATGCTTCTGGCTCTCCGGCTGAATCGTTTACCATAGACCTCACCCCACCTGTCGAAATTGTGAGAGGTAAATGTAGCGAAGATAGCCGGCAAGTAAAGTGTTTTATTCCTGCATCAGATGTTGAGTCTGACGCTGATCCTCTCACCGGTTTCCCAAATGTACAAGTTGGATCCGGTGAAGTTCCACCACCAGTATTTGGAGAAAGAAACTCAGATGGTGAAGCATCTTTTACTGTAACAAATTTAAATGTGGGAAAACTTGGAAGTATAACCACCACTGCAGATGAAGCTCATATTAAAATTACAAATTTTTCCGGTGCTGCTAGCCATAGAATAACAACGCTAGAAAGAAAGTTTTTTGAAAAAGAAATACCACACATCGTTGATGGAATCATGACTTCAATATCGCCAAAGAAAAATTTAGATCTGAAATTAAATACGGATGCGGTAGAATATTATTTTGACGTATTAACAGATACGTCAGTTAATGGTAAGATAGCTTGTGAGTGCGCTAGCGCCTTTAACAAAAATTCTTATTATATTGATTTAGACTTTGATCCAGAGTTTTGCAAGGAGGATCCCGAAAGTATGTATTTTGATATTTATGGAAGCGTCACAGTTCCAGAAATATGCGATTCAGATTTAATCGAGCCGTTTGGTGGCGAACCGTGTGAGGATAACTAATAGTGGCTAAGATAAACTTAAATATTAGCGCAGACAGGTCTTTCGGAAAATATCTGCCATCAGTTTATATCAATAGGATATTGATTGGTCACCCCGCTGATGCTGACTCCATCACTGATAAATCAATCGTTACTTTTGAAGTAGACTTATCAGTTAATTTTACTTTTGAAGGTGGCGATAAGGATGTAAGCTCATTAGAGGATTGGATTGATCATCACCTTAGTCAATTATATTTGTATACATTTATATCCCCATACACCACATTCAATAACCAATTAGAAAATAAAAGACTACATTTAAAAGATTTATTTACAGCCTATTCCCCGACGAGTATAGAGACCTTTAATAAAGACTCGCTCGTATATGATGCAGTAATCGAAGAAATGAAAGAGCAGTTTGCCAGAAAGCACATAGATTTTTATGGCGAAGGCATAACATCTTCGGGCGAGGAAGCGTTAAGTGAATTAGGGTACTCAATTACTGACGGCGCCGCCCCGGCAGATGGCCTCCAAGCGTTGTATTATTTTTCAGATTATACAGACATCATGTCATCTGTTAACACCGATGGTTCCCTAATGCAGACTTTATTTTATGGTCACGGCACCGGCGGATCGGGTGCAAGTGCCAATATTGATGGTCCATGGGGCTTTTCGGGTAGCGATCTTCCTGATACAATACGATACGCCAGTGTTGATTCCGCCGAATTTTCGGGTACCGAATTGTTGACATACGGCGAATACTACACAGATCCATATTACACAGCTGCGTGGTATGAGTCTGCAGGCATTCCAGCAAGTGATAACTTTTTTGATGAACACACTTCCGGCTATATGGATGGAGTATATGAAACTGACGGTGTTCCAGAAGGCCAAAGCTTTGTAAACCGACACGTTTCTGAATTTTTAAACTTTTACGTTGTTACTGATGAAACTGAGAGTGTAATTTATAATAAAGTCAAATTGAAGGATCTGTTAGGATCGGCCACACCTCTCGCTGATTTAGAGGAAGTGGATGGAGCGGGGGGGCTACCGGGCATGGTCATGACCGAAGTTGCCGGCCTTGCGGTAAACTCTTATTTAACTAAAAGAGAAGTTTATGATGATAAGGGTAATGAGATAATTAGAATAGAAAATATTAAAATAAAGTTTCAATATGATCAATCTGAAACGGATGTAAAAAGTTTAAATTCAATTGAAAAACTATTTTTTATTGCAACAATTGGTCTGGACAATGATGATTTGGACGATGCACCTAGAAGTATTTATAACAACTATTTTGGTGGTATAACTTTTGAAACAATCATGAATTATGGCCAAGTTGATGATTCGTTTACAGAAATTTTTGTTGATAACTCAAATGGCGCACCTTATGATGGGATTCCGTTACAAGCGTTAAATGGTAAGTATTACGCTGAAGAACCAATTGGAAGAACAGACATAATTAATAGATTTGGTGCGATTATTGCTGATTACAAGAACAGATTTCCTAGAGACACCAAGCTAGGTCAAAACATTGCAAACTTGCAATATTTGCTGGCTGTTAATAGACAATCTACAAATTTATTCAGAGAATTTAAAAAATTCCAAAGAACATATACGGAAAAATCACAGGCAACTGCATCCGGTAGATTTTATGCTGAAGTTGTTAATGAGATGGTTACCTACAGTAAAAAGATTATACTTCAAAGAGAGGTTAGAAAAAAACTAATATATAACTCAATCGTAGTAGACGTGCGCGAAACTCAGTTTTTAGTTGACGTTTTACCGTTTGAACTTTTCCCAGATCCATCTACTCGTTATACGAGGGGCAATTTTAGTGCAGAGTACGGCGGTGATCCTAAAGAAAGATACTATTTGCGTCCATCATCGGACGGGGCGTATGGCGTGGCATCCGATGATTATATACCTAGAAAATGGCACCAAATAACTCGAAGAACTAGGCCAACACTTTCATTTGACGAAGATGATCAGTATGGGAGTCTGACGGATTATACCCGGAGTGAGTATCAAGAATTAGTAACAAAGTACACCACAGCGGCCCGCGCGGCCACGCTCGCGGATTTTGGCGGATACGTCACCGGCGATGCCAGCACAGCCCTTGAGGGCGGAGGCGCTGGTAGATCGGGGCGTGAAGGGTTCGGCTCCCTTGGCGCCGAGGATTTAGGTTCACTTGATTTGGCCGAAATTTTGGCCGAGTATGAATTCCACGGTGCTAAAGCGAATAGATTAGCAACAGAAGTTTTTACAGATCGAGATCCGACTGGTAATGAACGAAATCAAGATGTAGACTTTGTTGTTGAAAACAGGGGATATTTCTTTTTTGATTATGAAAAAGCATTGCATACTCAATCAAACCTTTCAAAAATTTTGATAATATCTAAACTTCACAGATTTTTAGGTTTAGCGGTGCCATATAAATATTTTAGAGTAGAACGAGTGAAAATGGTGCGTGAGGAACTAAGATTTGTAACGAATATTGTCACCAGCGAAACAACTACTTTCATGGCTATAAGTGACATGAGAATGTCGATGGAGGAAAACTACCCAAGAAGTTATAAATCAGATTACTATATCCATTCAACCGATATCGACATCGAAGGCAGTACCCGTGGTGTGAGTTTGGCTTCGAATGCAATGTATGGTCGCCCAAGAGTTAGAGTATACAATGGAGACACGAACTATGATCTAAATGCCTATGTCAAATTTGTCAACTTTGACACCGCAACTAGTAATTATAATTCTAGACTTGAAGGATACGGAGAGTTTACACCCTATGGAGTTGATAAAGCAATAGAAAAAGGTTATAAAATTAGAGATGGGTATCGCTTGATGGCTTTTGAATTTAGAGACTTTATGGATGATGATGTGGCTTTTTATAACACGATTGCACCAGATGTGCTTTCTTTTGGGGGGGACTCGGAGCACAACCGGTCGTACAAGATGGAAGAACTTAACTATTATGAAGATCCAGTTACTCCATATAACGTTCAAATTTTAGTTGAAGACAATACCTTAGAATTTTTTATTGCGCATGTCTATGGATTATTAATAAGAACATATAATGACCTAAAAGATTATTTAGGTTTTGCTGAACAATTTTGCAGCTACAACAACATAACAGGTGTATTTAATCAATTTTATATTGATGCCGTCATAGAGCGATATTCAACAGCCGACTACAGACCATGGGTAAAAGCAGCACTCTTAATAAATACTTGTAGACAAATATTTTTTCAAACGTTCACAACTGAAGAAACCGATACAGAAACCGAAGCCAATATTATTACCCAAACAGTGAACATGGTGGATTCATTTTCCCCAGAAAGAGGCACACTGCAAGGCCTTCAGCAATTTGTGTCAGAGTACAAGAGATTCTTGTTGTATTTTAATCCATCGGTCGAAACAATGGATGATGTTGTAGTAACTGATCTGCCGGCGCCGTTAATATATGAACGTATATTAGAATTGTGCAATCCTCCACTAACTGAGTTTGAAATGGCAGTTGAGGGCTCCTTCCCGTCTGAATTAAAAAAGACGGTAGAATTTGCAAATACTTTTTCTATTGATCAGCCAATATTCGGTGATTTTGTTTTACAGGATGAGGCTGATTTTGAGACATCGTATCGTGAGATGAGCAGTGTATCACTTGGAGAGGGAGGTGTTCAGCCGGGGCTATTGTGTGCGCATTCAGAAACTAGTGAAGTGCGGTATCGTGATTCGGGATATGATTTAATTAAGGGACTTTGCGGCGGTGATGGCCAGCCCGGAGTTTCGTATGCGATGTTTAAAGCGAATGAGATGAACGAGGACGCCGGTGCCCGCGGGTTCGTAGAGTGGCGAGCTGGATTCACGACGGATACTGCAACTGCTCTCACAATTGGGGGAGAGTACCATTTAAGGTGGACCTCCGATAGCAGTGGCCGCACTCGCGGCCGCTACAGAATAGTAATTGATATTATGATGGGCATCGTTCACAACATGTATGGCGGCGGCTTTGAAGGTTTTGGTGTTACGGCAGCGAGATTCACCCCAACGGCCGGCGACATTATGAGTGAATATCCTGTGGACGCAGCCATGTTAAGATTTTCAAACGATCCCGCCGGCACCAATCGTGCCCGAGTGACAGAGGTTGTTGGAGGTAATGGCACCGGTCACGGATCCGACTCCGTGACTATCCGGGAGAATTACCACATTCCCGGTCTCACAGCAAACGCTTTATTGCATGTTATCAGAAATGATGTATTTTCTGTAACTGGTCACTTATCAACTCAGAGCCGCGGCGCCGCGGCCTCCACATATTATGGTGGCGGTCAAATTGATAAAGTTATGACTACACTCATGAGCGAAAGCGAACTTACACTCTCCAGTATTACGACCTTCTTTGGCACATACGGAGACAGTGACGCGGCACCTACCGGCTGGAGCACGCCAGATTGGACTGGCACCAGTGTAGCAGACATATTGCTTGATGATATCTCAGGCTATAGTGAATCAGCGTACCGGGCCACCGGCGGGATTCAAGAAGCGAAAGCAATGCGCCGATATGTGCAATTTCGACAAGGATTAATGCACCTACATAACGCCTTGTTGGATATAGTTTATGGATTGACCGACGACATCTACGCATATGACAGTCTTGTTGTCGGATCCGCGCCTGATCGCGCCGATCGTGGTGACAATGCGCAAAATAATTTTAGATTGGCATCCATAATCAGAGGATATTTAGATCAGGAAGATCCGATTGGTCCTGATTGGAACGGCTTCAGGAATCGCGACCTTCGCGACCACAATGATTTTTATGATGAATTGGAATTTATTTTCGAAGATGATAATTGGACAGCGATTACTGACTTCTGATTAAATGCAAAATATTATTTTGTTCTAATTAACTTATAAAGGTAAATAAAATGAAACTTTTTAAGCCAATAATAGTAAATAAAAATTTGGTTGACTTTGGGCAACGACCAATTTCATTCAGACTTAATAATGCATACGATATTTTTGTTAGAGAGGGAACATTGTTAAATATGTCTGGTGAAACAAGTTTAGCTTCAATGTCTTTCGATATACTGAATACCATGGGTGTTACAATGATTGATCCACTAGGTCACTGCGGAACAGACGATGGTTTTGAATTTTTAGTAACAAATCCAAAAGAGTTTACTAAAGATTATAGCTTCTCTACTGACAGAAACGCTGATGAAGGAATCAACAATCCAAATATCACCGATCCAGATATTGGTCGCCTTAGACCACAAAAAATAGAAGCCGGCGATAAGTTTATTGCTGTAAATGATTCATTCTATGAACCAGATGAAGATTTACCTGATTCATTTAAGCAAAATGACATAATAAAAAGAAATCAAATTAAATCGCATTTAATACGCAGTGCTGATAGAATGTGTCTTTTAGCTCAAAATAAAAAACATAAACGTTTTGAAAACAAATACCTAAACGTTCATAAAACAAAACAAATAGGAAGAACAAACTAATGGCCTCAGTTGTCGATGACCTTATTGCGCTTGGTCCGGAGGGATATAGCTTAAGCGTACAAGTCCCTACTGATTACGATGACATATATAGCACAAGATTAGCGCTTAAGCTTGGCTACTTTGGGCCAAGTTATTACAATTTGATTGGTGGATATCCGGATTATCACTCTTACGATTCAGCTTCCGACAGCGCTTCAGCCCGTCGAGAATTTAATGTTTTATCCATTGGACAAGATTTTTACGTTGGAGATACCTTTATCGGCGTGGGTAGTTCAGGTGATTTCACAATGCCGTTTAGCCTTGAAGATAGTATGCTCGGTACTCCGACCGGAGGCTCGCTACTCAATAGAGCACTTGAAGGCCGCCTATTTGAAAAAAGAGTTTTATCAGCAATGACCGGGCTACCAAGAACAAGTAATGGCTTCTTAAACACAGAGGATACATTTTTATATAAAATTCAACAAATATATGGATACTATGATCACAATAGTGCCACTCCATATACGCGCAGGTCGCACGATGTTTACTTTAATTTAGATTTTGGATTCGATGGCGATTCTGACGGAATTCCATTTGAGGATTATTATACCGAAGGATATAAAACAGCTCCATGGTCAACATTTTCAAACACTTATGAGTTTCTTGCTCGATTTACTTTATTTGAATGGGGATCGGGAACGCCTGCTGGTATGGAGGGTATTGCTGGGACGTACAGCAGTGAAGCTTCAAGCTATAGCATGGCCACCAGTTATCGTAATCCACTGACAGAAGTTCACTATAGGAATTATGTTGAACCGTTACTGACATATGGTTATTTTTATTCAGATTTAGAGGGTGATCGAACTCTAAGACTTGGAGGCAGCACCGACTCTGGCGGTGCGTATAAAAGATATCCAAAGCTTATGAGCGCAACGCTTGGCGAAGGCGTTTCCACTTCAGAGGGCTATGAACAAAAGTATACAATATCTTATTACTATTATCCAACTGGTGAAGGATCTGAAAACGTTGCCGATATTAGGAGTAGATTTAAAATCTTAGATTATGTTACCAACTTTTCAAGTCAGTTATTGGAAGATAGGATGGAATCAGTAGAAGCGAGGCTTGGCACTGCAGTGATAAGAGAAGCAGATATTAAAATGCAAAAAAATGAGGCCCTAAATTATAACCTTGCTACATCGATGATTGACGATTATACCAATGAAGTAGCTCCTTACACCGGGATTGACGGCTTAACTTTCGGCGCGCCCCTAACTGATGCGGAATTAGCGGAATATTTTAGTGATGTTCTTGGCTCCGAGGGCATTGATATATCAGACTGCGTTATCGCATCGCATGCTCGCAAAAATAATATCTCAGGATTTGATGATGTTCATGATCGAGCTGTCGCTTGGTGTATTAAACATTTTCATGGAAAATGGTATGGCGAGGCATGGCGTAGAGGATATCAATACTACGGAAAGAAAGCAATCGAAGAAGGTAAAGCATCAAAACACTACGAAGAGTTTAGGTCTGCAGTTGATTTTGCAACCGGAAACAGATTTTCTTTCAAAGGAGCATTTAGTTTTGTTAGAAGAACAATCCAGTTCTTTTTTAAGGGACTATTCATTAAATAGGAAAAAATTATGGCCCCAAAAACCCGCGCAAATAGTAAAATTTTAAAAATTTTTTCATCTGATATTACACAATTTACTAATGATAAATTAAGAGCTGTGCTTGGTACTTACTACCGAGTTGTCACCGATGAATTAGGCAATCAAGACTTCAATTTTCCAGAGGAATTTACTGCTAAAAGATCCGGCATGCCAGATCGACCGATTGATGTTGATGACAAATATGATGATTTGAGGGGGCTAGAAGTTGTTAGAGCCACCGTGTCTGATCTACATAATCAAGTTATTCAAAAAATACAAATTAATCCGACTTTAATGACAGAAGTAAATAAAGATACATACATTCCAAATTTTAAAATTCCAATTAGAGTGTACGCCAACAAAGATATTGCCTCTGGCGATCAATTTTGGAACACATATTTTATGGGCGGGGTATATGGTGGTAAATCATACGCTAAGCTTTTTAGCAAAGATGATGTTTTCTACGACGCAGAAATAGTATTACAACATCCTTACTCTTTTAAAGAGTTTAAAAGATTAGGAGAAATAGATGCAGTGTCTAGTGTTTGGAAAATTCAATCAAATTATAATGATTATGATCAATTTGTTCAAAACTATCAAGACTGGACTATTGATAAAAACGAGCTACTGCTACCCAATTTTCTTTTTTCAGTTAGTGCTTTTTTGGAGACAGTTGATCCTGAAGCATCTCCAGCGGGCAAGCAACGTGAAGCTCTATTGAATTATTACTACCCATATGGTAGCGTGACAGATGCATATGAAAAGAACAGGTGGTGTGGTGAAGCTTGGATCGCAATAAATCAAGATGCTTCTTTACAAGAAAGAGTTATGAATGCCCAACAAAATATAATATTGGATCAACACTTCTTTGAATTTTACAAAGAAATTGCTGAAACGGACAATTATAGTTTAAATGATGCATACAAAACAGCTTTATCAGATACAGGTCAAAAAATCGATTTTTCTGCAAATATGTACAACATAGAAATTTCATTTCGCAGGAATGAATCAAATATAAAAGCTAAAACTGATAAATATAATTTTTCGTCGCCAATACTACAACCTTCTGTTCTCGACGCAGCAGATGAAGACCCATCCTTTTCGTCAACAGATAGTAACCCTTATAGAATAAGGGATATCATGAAAAAAAATCGCCTTTCTTCAAAATTTATGGAGACCTTAAAAGATTTAGATGAGCAAACAATTACTCTGTTATCTTATGATAGTAAAAGATATTACATAAATAGTGATTTTTTAATCCAATCAGATCGAAGTATATCAAAGATAAGATCTATACAATTCAAAACGTTTGATTTAATGCAGTTTTTGTTATACATGTATAATCAGTATGATGGTGGATTGAATAGTAATTACTGCTTTATGGGCCCAATTAAAGGCTATCACGATACGACTTACACAGATAGCACGTTATTTAGATTTTCCGATAATCAAAATGCTTTAATGGCTATAAATGACATTATTTCGCTTAAGCAAGAATATTTTCAAGAAATAACTGACCAGTTAGAAATAGATACAATATCAGAGGACAGCCTCGTCGATCTATCAGAAAAAATACTTGACAGCATAATTTCACCTGTAGAAAAATATTCTGAAGTTTTAGCGTATAAAGTTGAAAAATATGGAGGTGAGCCAACTGGTGATTCCGGAACACAAAACTTAATTCAAAAATTTTGGATTTTTAATGACTCAGATGCTCCAGAAAATATGACGATAACTGACACACAAGTTAAGTATGGGCAAGATTATACTTACAAGGGCTATGCTTACGTAGCAGTGATGTCGCATAAATATAAATATAGCGATTTTAGATTAACAAAGCAAATAGCGACTTATGATACTGATGGAGATGGCAATATTGACACATATTGCGTTCAATTTTATGATCCATTGACAAACGAGTTAGCGGAGCAACTTTTGTTTACAGTAGACTCAGAGGAAGCTATTGAAAAAACAGTCTTGTCTAGTGCTGAGGATGGAGCTAGCACTTTTGCTACGAATGGACAAGAACTTTCTGAGCACCCACAATTAGCAGATTTTCATCTAAACGTCGAACCATGCGTAAAAATAATTGAAGTCCCTATTTTCCAAAAAACTTTAGCAGTTCATGATAACCCACCCAACATGATGAGTGTTATTCCTTTTCATTTTATTGATGACAGTAAAAGAATAGGATTTAATTTGTTTCAAGATAATTTTAAACAACCAACCGGGGTCGACGGCGGAACGTTATACCCAATACCAATAACTGACGATGATATGTCAAAAAAGAAAAGTTATTTGCATGACAAAGACATGATAGAAACTGATCCGGTTCTAAAATTTTCAGAATCTCCAGCTAGATTTATAGAAATTTTTAGGAGTACAAAAAGGCCATCGTTATTTGAGGACTTTGATGGTAGTTTAGTCAGTAGAATTGACTTGAGAATCCCGCAAGAAGAGTTTAATAGAAAAGATTTTATTGCTGCTGACCAAATAGACACAAACAAAAAGTATTACTATGTTTCTAGATTCGTAAACGAAAACGGCTGCCCGGGCCCACTTTCAACAATAATTGAAGCGGAACTAGTTGATGATGGTGGGTATATTTATTCACTTTTTGACATATTAGATTCAAGTGAATTTTTAGTTGATCCTTTTGTTGTGAACACTGCTCAGTTTAAAAAGATATTTCAACTAGAGCCTAGTATGAATCAATTGATGTTTGACACTGAAAATGTAAATTTTTCTAATTATGCAAAAAATGAAGTCGACAATGTTATTGTTGGAACAGCAGAAGATACAGTATGGGATAAAAAGTTTAAGATTCGATTAACGTCGAAAAAGACTGGTAAAAAATTAGATATTAATGTCACTTATAATTTAAGACAGAGAGATTTATCCCCATCAATTGAAATTGGTGATACGCCTGTAGGCGATTCAGAAGATGGTCCAGCCAGTCCAGCCCCGGGCACTGGGTTCGAGGGCGTAGCGCGAACTGATGGTGTTAAAGTAGATGAAGTGCCAGACGGCACTGAAGACCTTTCACAATCCGTTGTATTTGGTGATCCAACTGTGGATGAAGAGGCTGACGCACCAGTGTCGAATACCGATGCAGCGGCGGGCACCGCAGGCGCTGAGATTACTAGACGGATGACCAATGTTACTGGGGTAGACGCGGGCGGTGGCGATACTACCAACACTAATGCCCCAGCAGGTGGCGGTGGTGGTGGCAATGCTGCCCCTCGCCGCGGCACCGGTGGTCAAGTTGGAGGCGCCTCTTCGCCCCCAGACGGCGCCAACCAAGGTGGTAGCAACCAAGG
>MDTB01230209.1_pt1 | contig 25812 bp, 27 predicted proteins | sample 811161 | NCBI WGS metagenome assembly MDTB01 (sample SAMN05326650, study PRJNA326480) | marine metagenome | isolation source: seawater | place: Mediterranean Sea | collected 2009
AAATTTTAATTTACAATTAAGATTATCTGATTATTATAAAAATAATCAATTTCAAACTTTATATAACTCAAAACTATATTCAGGTCAAATACCATTAGGAGGACCATTAATAAACACAAATGGTATAACAAATATACCTGGCAGCGATTTAAGATCGCCCGAATTTCCATTTTGGAATGAAAATTTTAGTATAGAAACAAATAAAAAAGATATAAATAATTCTAAACCTAGAAATACTGTACCAAAAAAAGTGGATTTCATTGAGCCTAAAATACAAAAAAAAGAATATTTTACTGACGAAAAAAAATCCGATAAATCCGATAAATCCGATAAATCCAATAAATCCAATAAATCCAATAAATCCAATAAATCTAAGAAAAAAGATCATATAGAAATAATTATATGGTGTATTATTATTGGATCATTTGCCACATTAATAATCTTTGCATTAGTAAAATTTATATATCATAGATACCATCCTACCATAACACACAGTATGGAGTATTATTAATTAAACATAAATAATACTTAAAATTTTATCTATTACATTTTGAATAATAATCTTATTATATCTTATATTTAAATCTAAATATATATTAGTAAAAATATAATACTGTTCTGGTGTAATTATATGTTTTTTATTTTTTTTTAAACATAATTTTTTTTTATACTCAGTTGTATTTTCAATTATATTTAAAAATTTAGAACTAGATAAATTTTTAATACCAATAAAATCGGGATCATTAATTAATTGATTTTTATAATGACATATTAATTCCATTTTATAATCTAAATGAAATTCATTTAGAATATCATTTGTATATTCTATACTCTCATCATTATCATCTAAATTTATATAATTATCTTCTTCATAATACATTATGATTTTTTAACTACTATATTATATTAAATAATTTTAAATAAATTTAAAATTTGTAAATATTATTAAACGGTTCCAATGGGGATCGAACCCATGACATTGCGGTTAACAGCCGCACGCTCTAACCAACTGAGCTATGGAACCATTTAATAATATTTATTTAAATTATAACATATCTTTTAATATTTATTTAAAATATTTTTAACATTATTCATATAAAATTCAGGAACACGTAATTCATTTTTAAATATTTCTGGACAATTATTTTTTATTTCAGACATTATTTCATCTGCATAAGAACATTTTAAACTATACATATTAATAAAACAATTTGCCAATGAAACAGCCCTGGTAATTTTATTTTTTTTTAGTGCATGCTCAATATATAATAATCTTGCACAATTAAATTTTAATGGCTCATATGGTTTATAATATAATTTTACTAATTCATCTAAACTCATTCTGCGAGAGGTACTTTCTTTACAACCTTCCTCACTACTTTTTTTTTTGGTTCAGCTGGAGGAGTCTCCTCTACCACAGCATCATCTGGAACAACATCAACGGATAGTTTAACTGATTTTTCAACTTCTGGTTTTTCAACTTCTGGTTTTGAATCATCTGATTTTGGATAATGAACTTTTAGATAACGCTGAATATTGAAAAATGTAAGAGGCTGATCTGGATCCCTTAGTAATTTCTTAAGTTTTAGTCCAGCATCAGATTCAAGTAGAATAAATCTACGATTATCTGGATTTTGAAGATCATTATCCTTTACATATTTATTAATGGCCTGAGTAATTGATTGCCTCGAATATAGTTTATTATTCTCTAATTCAAGAAAATTACAAAGTTCCTCTGTAATTTCAACTGGCTTTTCTAGAGCACCAAGTTTTTTAGGAACATCTGGATCAACAACACGCTTTACCTTTTTACGTCCCGCTGTAATACGCATTTTATTAACATCTTTCGTAAGTGATTTCATCTCGCTCGTAAGTGATTTACTCGTTTTTGATAATGTATCTAAAAGCTCAGCCATTAAAGTTAGTTGTTTAACCATTGGATCAACAACTTCAACATCAGTGGAAGGATTTGTTACCACATCAGCACTCATTTTTAATTATTATATAATATCACTAATCTTTAAGTATATTTATTGTAAAAATAGATTGAATTTTACATTAAATTTTACAAAATTCAAAATTACTTAAAGATTATTATGATTATATATTATACAAAATATGCCCGATCACTCACCAGTCACTCTAGCCTCTACATTTAAACTTGATAACGTTTCTTTTAAAGATGTTAAAAAGAATGCCTCGGGCGGGCAGTCCGTTCTTTTAAATTATTATAATGAATATACCAAAAAACATGGACCACTTCTTCTACAAACTCCTAAAATGAGAATGCCATTTGGACCAGATGTTTCGCAATCCGAAAGTGGAGGGAAAAGGTATTCTGTAAATACAAGTCTTGCACTTGATGATAGTGGTAATTATAATCTAAAGCAATTTACTGAAATTATTCGTGTTCTAGATGAATATACTAAAAAATTTGCAACTGATAATTCTGAATCTTGGTTTGGTAAAAAACATAAATCGGAAGTAATTGAAGAATTTTATAAAAGTGCCGAAAAAAAATCTAAAACAGATAAATATCCCAGTACTCTAAAACTAAAACTACCAGTTAAAATGGTTGGGCCGCCAGATGCTCAAAAACCTATGCCACAGTTTGAAATTTATAATGATTCTAAAACAACTGTAAATGTAGTTGTTGATAATGAAATTGATCTTTCTTGCCTAGAAAAAGGTTCTGAAATTGTTTGTCTTATTCAATGTACTGGTGTATGGTTTGTGGGTAAAACTCAGCTGGGTCTAGGCTGGAAAATTGTTCAGCTTAAAACATTTAAATCTCAAAAACTAGTAGGTTATTCAATTGTAGATGAAGATGAAGTAGTTGAAGAAGAAGAGGAAGAAGAAGAAGTGGAAGTGGAAGTAGAAGTGGAAGTCGATGAGTAATAACTAAACTATACTTAAAAATAAAATATAATTAAATAAAAATGATTCATTTAGTTCCTCTTATTCGAATTAATCGTGCATTATCAGCGTGTTATTTAATTCCACAACATCCTATACATGCAATTGCTATTAGTGAGTGTATTAGTGTAATTGGACCTTTATTTAATCCAATCTTATATAATAGAATAATAGGTATGATTATTGCAATGGCATATTCACCGTCATATGCAATATTTTATATTAAATGGTATATAAAACATGAAAAAATATATTATCAAACCGAGTTAATTTTTTTACTTTTATTTAATTTTATAATGTATAAAATAACAAATATATATTAGATGAATCTATATTATTTATGGATGATATATTTATATCATCGATAACTAATTTATTTATATAATCAATATAAATATAATGCCCAGAAAATTGATTTCCAAAATGTTTAATGAGCCCTGTTAATTTATATTTATTATCACCATATGTAATATTTTCTACTATTTTTAATTTATGTTTTAATAAATTATTAAAAACTAATATATTTCCTAATTCTTTAATACTACCTTTTTTATAAGTATTGCATTTTTTTTTACAATTATCACAATCTAAATCAAAATTTTCAGTTTTAATTAATTCGTATATAGAATCTTCTAATGATGGAGAATAAATATTAAATGTACTAAAGATATCTTTTATTGAATGTTTATTTTTACATTCTGAACATGAATATTTATAAACTACAATATTTGTAAAATGCTTTTGTAAATTAGGTATAATATCTAATATTAATAAAAATATTTCTTGAGCATCATTTTGATTATTTACATTAATTTTATTACTTAATTTATCTAATAATTTTTTTGGATTAATTTTATTATTATCTATATTTAAATATTCTATTATTAATTTTTCTGTTTCAGAATTGGATAAAAATAATTGTATAATTACATTTAAATAACAATTATTTGAATAATTTATTATTCCATACCTATTAATATTCATTATATTAATGAATATATTATTTTTAATACCCTTTAAACTTTAAATATATATTATTAGATGAAATTTTAAGAATAATAACATTTTTTCAATCCCCACTTCAAAATATAATTTGCACAATTTTTACAAGGTGCAGATAATCCAATATCAGAACAAATATTGTTTTGATAATCTTCGCAATATTTAACATTGTCTTTTAGTCTTCTAACAACTATAAGAGTGCTCTTCCTAAGATCTTCAGGTGATATCTTACGAAGAGCATTATTAATCGCATCAACTTCAGCATGTACTGACCAAGTATTTGTTTTATTTACACATGGATGACAATATTTATTTGTACCATTTCCTACTACTTTTCCTCGAAAAACAACCACTGCTCCATGCGATGCAACTCGCAATGATGACTTCTCCGCATTAACAATAGCCTGATCAATAAAAGCGCGACGCATTTTTATAATTATTTATAATTATTCTTTTTAACTATAATAATATTTGTAAATTTATTTAAAAATTAAAACTGCCAAATCTCGACACAGGAGTAACTGTATTATTTGACATTAATTGCATCATGGCATATATTAATAATATCAATAATAATAACCAAAATAAATACATATAAGCTTGATTAGATTTTTCTATATTATTTAAATTGCGCTCTTTTATACACTTTTTCTTTAAATATTGATTTAACTCGTGAGCGCTGGAGAAGGAACCCTTGGCCGGGCCGTCGTGAAGGTCGACATGCAGTCCTGTTACATCAACTTCACAAAAATAGTTGTCGTGGTGTTTTCCCATTTATAATATATATATATTATAAATATTTTATTTTTAATTTTAAATTATTTACAAAAAATAATTTAAATTAGCTAATTATATAATTAATAATTTAAATGTATTTTAAAAGAAAATTGTGTATTAATAAATTTAGTGAAATATTAAAATTAAATTTAACTGATAGTATTATTTTAAATTTAGAAAAAGGAATATTCAATGAAACAGTTAAATATTGTAAAAATAATAATTATGAATTAAAATGGTCAAATAAAGATTTTAATAAAAAATATGCAATAATTTATAGAAAAATTCTTGCAAATATTACTTATACAGAAAATTCTAAAGATGTAAAATATAAAATATTAAATAATATATGGCCTGCCGAAAGTATTGCAGCAAAAACACATGATGAATTATTTCCGGAACGCGCAGCTGAATTGAAATTGAAAATTATGTCAAAATATATTAATATGAAACCAGAAGAAAATGCTGCAGATGGTTTATTTAAATGTACAAAATGTAAAAGTTGGAAAACAACTTATACTCAAGCTCAAACAAGATCTGCTGATGAACCAATGACAACATTTGCATCTTGTTTAAATTGTGGTCATAGATGGAAATTTTAATATTTAGATTTAAAATAAATAAATATAGCGTCTAAAATTATAAAAAATAAAAGAAATAAATATTTTATAATATGAATAGTGAATTGGAGGATAATTTAATTTTATTTATACATGCTCAATCAAATGCATGTAATAAATTAAAACAAATTTTACCAAAAGATAAAAATATACAAATATTAGATATTTCTACAATAAATAATTTACCACCACAAATTACTAGTATTCCAGCATTAGTAATAAATAATAAAGACCTATTACTAGGAAAAAAAGTATTTGATTACTTTAATAATGAAGATCTTATGGAATGCTTAGTATTTAATAATAGTAAATATTGCAGCGCAAATTATAGTAATATTGATAGTGATATTATAGAACATCATAATGAATATTCTTCTATTGATGCAAATTCTATTGCAGATGGAGTACCAACATATCAAGAAAATGATTCAAATAATGTATTAGATATAGAAAGATTACAAACTGAAAGAGATAATTTATTTAAAGAATAATTTCAAATTTAATTGCGTTAAAAAAGATATAAAAATAGTATTATATACATGTTAAATAATGATGCAAGGAGCTAACATGGAAGAAATTATTAAAATGGCTCAAAAAGTTGCAACAAATATTGCACAAAACAACGACAATAATATTGATCCTCAAAATATGGATATGGCAAATGTTATATCGCAAGTTACAAATTCAGTATCTCAAATGATCACTCCTGAAATGATTGAGAAAATGTCCGGTGGAAGTATTAATAGTGAAATTATAGATCCAAAAGAAGAAGCTAAAAAATTTAATTCTAAAATTAATTTTGATCAGGTACCCGATAAAAAAAGTAAAAAAAATAAAATTTCAAATAATCTACCTAAGCAGATAGAAGAATTAGAAGAATCGGATAATGAATATTCATCATTAGAACCTAGAACCAAAGATCTTAATTTTACATTAAATGTCACATTAGAAGATTTATATTTGGGTAAAACCAAAAAATTAGCTGTTAGAAGAAAAAAAATAATGGAAGGAAAAAAAAAATCTATTGTTGAAGAAAAGAAAAAAATTTCTATTCAAATTGAACCTGGTATGTATGATGAACAAGTCATTACATTTAATGGACAATCAAATGAAAAAGAAGGATACAAAACAGGTGATATTGTAATAACATTAGCATGTGCCGAACACTGTGAATTTGAAAGAGAAGGTAATAATCTATTTATGGAAAAAACAATTTCATTCGCAGAAGCTTATAATTGTAAAATGACAATAACACATTTAAACGGTCAAGAAATAAATATTCTCAGCGATCCAATTAATCTATTCGGTGAAGAATTAGAATCTTATAGAAAATTAAAAGGGTTCGGTATGCCAATACTTGGTTCAGATAATGAATATGGTGATTTAATCATTAAATTTAAAGTACAAATTCCAAATTCTATACCAAGTGAAAAATTAAATATATTAACTGATATTTTTCCAAAATTAAATAATATTAAGGCTGATAATCCAGAATATAAATTAGATATAGTAACCGAATCTGATTTTGAATACTCAGATGAAGAGTCAGATGAAGAATCAGATCAAGAATCAGATCAAGAATCAGATGAAGAATCTGATGAAGAATCCGATGAAGAGTCCAGTGAAGAATCCGGTGAAGAATCATTAAATAAATAGAATTAATATCAATAGAATCAATATCAATAGATATTAAAATTATTTAAAGGATTATATTATAATAATACAAATGAATATTATTATAAATGGATGGGAATATATGACATCTATTAACCCAACAAATGTCGTATCTGAGCAAAAAATTCAAGATACATATTTATTAGAATATAATTTATCATATCATAAATTTTTAAAAAGTTTGTGTATAGATAAAGATAATTTAGAATTAATTGTTAATAATTTAAAAAATTCAATTGATCCTAAAACAAATAAACAGATTACTAAACATCGTTATTTAATTGATACATATGAAGATAGTGACATTATTAATAAGGATAGTGACTATCCAATTAAATTTCTAAAAAGTAAATTCATTAATTTTAAATCTAAAAAATTAAAGACAGATTTAATTACTTATTATAAACCATTAGGGTTTTTTATAAAAGGACCATTTGAATTATCTATTAATGGTAAAATTAATAAATATTTTATTGAATTGTGTTGGAATAATTAATCTTGCTCATCAATATTATTTACTTCTACTTTATATTTTTCATACAATAAACTTCTATAAATAGTAATAATTGGTGCAATTTTTAAAAATAATTCATTTTCAATTTTTTTTTCTAAATTATTATATTTTTTTATATTTAATATTTTATTTATTGTATTAGATAAAATATTAATATTATTATTTAACTCTTTAATATAAATTATTAATTTTTCAGCTTCATCAATTGATAAATCTGATAATATTAGACTATTATTGTTTAATAAATTATTAATCTTTTCTAAATATTGTTCATGTGAATTAGTAATAGTTAAAAGTAAATCCTTTTGGAAAGTAATCATTAATTAATTAATATTTATATTTTATGTTAATTTAACGATTAATTATTTAAAATTTAAATATAAGTAAATTTATTAATGTTATTAATTATAATTATTTGCTATATAATATTATTGATAATTATAGAAAGTATATTTATATTTTACAATTATAAAAATAAAAAATATATTAGTTTTACTGATATTGATCATGTTAAATTAAAAAATACAACTAGATTAATATATAAAGAAACTGAAAATGATATAAATTTACAAAATTATACTGGTAAATTTTTACTTTATAATTATTTTGGTTTTTTTATACATAATAATAAATGGTACATTATTCATGAAAAAAAAGAATATGATTTTATATATCCAATTGATATAATCATTATAAAATCTAATCATAAAAAAATTGAATACTATATTGACATTGAAAATAAATCAAAAATAAAATAATATAATTTTGTATAAATGAAAGGATCTTCTGGATCTAAAAATTTTTATAAGTTTATAATATCTTATGTTAGTTTATCTGTTATAGCAGGTCTATTTACATATAGATTAATAAATTCTTTTTTAGATAATATTTTATTACCATCATTAAATATTTCAGTATTACCAGATTATAAATTTCATAAATTAACTAAAATATATAATCATAAAAAACAAATCACTCATAATAAATATTCTAATGTAGATGAAATTTTTTATATATTTAAACCAGGTATATTTTTAAAAGAACTGATTATTTGGTGTTCTATGATGTTATTACTCTTTGCATTTTATAAATTTACAATTTATTAATATTTATAACAAAAAAAAACCAATATAAAGATTTATATTAGTTTAATATATATTTATTTATGCAAAAAACTAATGATTTTGAAAATGAATTGAAAATTGGTATAAATTATTTTACAGATATTATTTCTAAATATAAAAATTACGATAATATTGAAATTGAACTTCGAATTGGTCAAATTCAATATAATGGATTTAAACCCGGTTTAAGTAATAAAGATTTTTATGATAAAATTAAATCTATATTAGATAAATCGACAGCATGGTCTCATATTTCTAAAACACAAATAAATGAAACATGCAATAATGGAATCAGACGAGTAGATAAATTTAATAATAAAAAACCCCCAAAAATAGAATATATTAAAAAACAAAAACATAACATAAAAGATTTTCAATATTATGGTACTCCATATGATATTCGAATTTGTGTTGCAACTGAAACAAAAACAGATGAAAAAATTAAACTAAATGATGGAATAATTAGAAAAAAAAATAGATGTAGTTATCATTATAAAGATTATATTATCGATTTAACAATAGTAGAACAAATAAACAATGGTGTTACAAATATTAATTATGAATTAGAAGTGGAACTTAAAAATCTTAAAAATAATATTAGTGATAAATTTAGGGCACATAGCGCACTACTATTAATGAGAGATTTAATTAATATGTGCGAAAAAATTGATGATGAATGCAAAATTATTGAACCTATTGAAATATAAATTTTTATTTTTTATGGACTAACCCGAAAGAAGAAAACCACAAAAATTATAAGGCATAATTATAATTATTTTCGCTTTTTTTGAGATGCTATTAAATTAATATATAAATAGATCTTGCCCATCCTGTATTACTATCAGTTATAGTTAATTCATTATTAATATCACAATAGTTAAATATACTTAAGATGATACAATATAACTATTTAAAATGACCTTAAATTTAAATATTGTTCCTGATAGCCAATTCTATTGGAATAATCATCCAACATATGATAATGCAAAGTTTAATGAAGATGTCGGCCTAGATATTCCTATGAAAAATAATATAACTGTTCCTGCAAAAAGTAAAGCATATAAAGTTGATCTAGGTTTTAAGGCAAATCAAAGTCATGGATATATGTTAGTTCCACGAAGTTCCATTTCTAAAACTCCATTAAGACTTGCAAATTCCATTGGAATTATTGATAAAAATTATACAGGCAAAGTATTAGTAAAAATAGATAATATCAGTGACAGCGATTTTATTTTAGAATCTGGCAAATGTTATTTTCAAATTATTGCATTTGATGGTAATTTACCTACATTTAATATCGTCGAAAATTTATATACTACATCTAGGGGCAGTGGCGGATTTGGTAGTACAACTAAATAGTTTATATATTAATCTTTTTAACTGTTTGTAAAGCATGAACTTATGTGCTTATAATTATTTTCTACCTATATTTTACTAATATAGAATTGCATCAAATGTCTTTCCCATATTAGAATTTATAAATTCTTAAAATTTTAAAAAATAAAAATATTTATATAATATATAGTCACTTATATATGCCCTGGACCACTTACAAGGATAAGGAGGGGAACTCGCACGATATAGATAATGTCGACGCACAATGGCTGCGGGAGTCAGGGGTGAATGAACAAGGCTTGCCTGCGATCGACGAGCAGTGGGTCGACACTGGGCTCGCCCAACCCGCGAATCGTGAAAGCTGGTGGCGAACAGCTCCGCATGGTTGGGTGCTTCATCCAGATGGAACAAAAAAACTCTACAACATGGAAGCCTGGGGGGCTTTTAATAGAGCCATAGAAGAAGCGCTTCTCAAGGGGCGCGAGGCGGAGGCGGAGCGGCTCAATAATCTCCGCGAGGGTGAAGCCGAGTGGCTCAAGAATCTCCGCGAGGGTGAAGCCGAGTATCTTGACAAAGTCGCCGCCCTCGAAAGTCAACGTGCTGCAGTGTCCGCGCAGGTGGCCAAGGTCGAGGCTGCTTACAAGCAGAGAGAAGCGCGCGCCGCGCGCGTTGCCACTCGAACAGACACTGAGGTGCAGCGCCTGCGCAAGGAGCGCGGGCAGATCATAAATAACCTCAAGGGCGAAGCGAGGCAACTTGCACAAGAGCTCCGCGTGACTGAACGCGCGTATAATAGAGAGTTTGAGGAGGCACAACAACAATATGAATTGCTGCTAGGGGCCGGCGAATTAAAGGGCGAAATGTCACCAACAAAAAGGAAAAAAATGGCAACCGAGTTCGGGCGCAATCGCCGGAAATGAAGATAGTTTTACTAATAAATAAATAAATAAAATAACTATAAAAATAAATTTTTTATTAAATTAAAATTACAAAATTTATATTAATTTAAAATTTATTTTTAAATAATACTAAAAAATCATTCAAATGTATTGTCATCCAAATAAAATTTTAACTAAAAAAAATTTTATTCAAGATAAAGATACTAAAAAAGAAAAAAAAACTTTTCATTATAAAAAACGCTTAGAAGTAAAACAAAATGTAAAATCTAAAAAAAAAAGTAAAGCTAATAATTATCAATATTATGTATGAACTGGCGATGATCATATGAGACCTTTTCTTTCAGTTTATAATAATATGCTGTTAAAAATACTATAATCAAAAACTCTTTTCAATATTATGTACTCGCTGTCCCATATAATACTAATAATTTCATTACTTTCTTCTTTTCATAGGAATATATGAAAATTTTTTAGGTTGTGAAGGTATTTCTTCTTTTACTTTTTCTTCTTTTACTTTTTCTTTTTTCTCTTTTTCTTTTTCTTTTATCATTTCATATTTTTTATCTATATCTTTTGCTTGAATAATTAATTTTTCAATTGTCTTATTATCTAAATATTTTTCTCCTAATTTAATATATTTTTTCAATAATTTAACATCTTTATTTAATATACCATATTCTAATTGATTTATGATTTCATCAATTATAGTTTTAATTGATGGGAATACTTTATTATAATAATTAATAACATCTTCTAATTTAATTTCACCCAATATACTTTTACTTAATTCTTTCAAATCAACTGAATATTTTAATGCATATACTTTTGCATCATTTGTTGCAGGAAATATATTGATTGGATCTAAAAATTTATTATCATCTAATTTATATGAACCGAGATATACTTCACCCATTGTATTATATATCATTGCTGTATTAATAACATTTTCTTTTATTTTATCTCCTTCTTTTAAAATTAATTCTTTATATTTTAAATATAATATATCCAATGGAATTTTATTACTTTCTATACTTTTTGTTTTTACTATAATATTTTCTTTATCAAATGTATATTGTTTTTCATATAAATAATATATAAAATTCTTGGGAGGATTATTAATTAAATCTAAATTTTCTTTTGATATATTAAATATTTTATCTTCAGTAAATTGTGTAATTCCAGCTTCTCTAAATAAATTAGAACTATCTAATTCCATACCATTATCAAATATTAATTTTGTTCTTGATTCATATTTTAATAATGTTGCTATAGTATTATTCGGTAATAAATATTTATTATTGACAATTAATTGTCTTGCTGATAATGCCCTATTTTTATTAACTAATACTGGTAAAGAAATTATTGTACCGGACGGGCCTGACGGGCCTGACGGGCCTGACGGGCCTGACGGCGGCCGAATGTTTACTAAAATATCTGGTAATTGTTTAATATTTGTATAAGTTGTATCTTCAATAATCGTTTCTAATTTAAAATTTTCATTATTTAATGTTTGTAAAAATTTGGAATATTCTATTAATTTTAATTTTTGTTGTTGAGATATTTCTTTTATTTCTTTATTATTTAATTTTTTTATAAATATTAATCTATTAATATAATTATTTGCTTTTTTTAATGCTTCATTCCATAATCGTGTTTTATTATAATCTATTATTTTTTTTGTTTTACTCATTCGAGTAAATGTTATCTTTGATAAATCTATTAATAAATTTTCCATTTTATAATTTTCAAAATCATCTTTTACTGCTATACATTTATCTTTAATAAATCTACATTTTACCTTATTTAACCCATATGAATTAATATCATTACAATCATATTTATCTGTAAATCTATTACAAGCATCAAATAATTCTTTTGGACTTTTTTTAATAAATTTTGTATTTGCTCCTTCTCTAAATAATTTAATTTTACCAAATTTATCTGTATATTCTACTAAAATATATGATGTTGATGTAATATATGACCCAGATTCTTCAAATTCAGCAGGCCCTTCTATATAATTATATTTACGAATATCTGGATCCAAAAATTTAGAATTATATACTGGAATTCCAAATTTGCTTAATTTAAATGGAACAGCATAAGTGACATCAATTCTATCTTTATAAACAATAAATACTTCACCAGGACTTTTAACTCCTACTCTAGGTCTATATATATATGATATATAAGATGTATATATTTTTTTTGGTACAAGCATTGGATTATATGTAATTTTATCTTTTTTAGAATGTACTTGCCTTTCTTGATTAGAAAAATATCGTAACTTATTCATGCATTCATTATATAATTTTTCTATATCTATATCATCTTTATATTCAATTTTTAGTAATACTGCCAATGAATATATTTCATCATTTGTATAATTTCGATTACCAGTAATTCGATTTAAAAAATCCGGAAAATTTCCACCATATAAATACTGATTATCACCAATTATATAATATTTTGGTACATAAAATCTATCTGGTCCAAGATCCACTCTTGGTACAATATTTGTAACAATCGGCGAAATATATGTATTATCCGCAATTAAATGCATTAATTCTTTCTTTTTTAATTTATTATCTGATATAACTTTATTAATTGCATCTATAAATTTTTTTCTAAAATCAGTGGGTAATTGATTTTGTTCTTCAATTAATGATTTTTGATAAATTTCTAATTCAGATCCTCTCATTTGTTTTAATAATTTTATCAACGGCTCAAATTCTTCTTCATCTATTATTTTTATGATTTCATCTAATCTTTTTATATTTATATATTCTATATTACCTTCTTTTATTATAAATTCTGTAACTGCAGGTAATATTTTTTTGGGTTCTTTTATTAATAAACATAATTTTTTATATGTTAATTTAACTAAATCAATATAATATAAATACTTATTAACTTTATCTGAGTATGTATATATAATATTTTCAGTTGTATTACTTAATTTTAATATATCCTCTTTAGAAAAATCTTTTAAATTACAATTTAAAAATATATTATAAAAAGTTTGTCTATTATTAATTCTATCAGTAATTGTAGCTACTCTATAAATTCTTCTTGATAATAATTTATTTCTTTCTTTTTTTAAAAATGATAACATTACTCTAATTGGATCATGTTTTATTGGAATATATAACGATGCTAATTTTAATTTTGATTTCTCCCATTGTTTATATTCATGTAGTTCAGAATATATATCATTAATTTCAAGTTGTGTCAGTTTTGTGGGTAAAGAACCATTTAGATTTAAATTTTTAAATTCAATTAGATCATCTTTAATTTTATCCAAAATATCTTTATATTTTAAATAATTTGTACAGTTTGGTTGCCAGGAATATAAATATTTCAATGTTTTTTTGGGATCAGTAAAATATTCAGGTAAATCATCCGGAGGTAATATTAATGGTAGTTCCATTCCGATTAATTCAATTACAGTTATTGAACCCATAATATAATTTGTTAATGTATCAGAAAACTCATTAAAAATAAATATTATTCTATTTATATTATTTGCATAATTTTTATTATCAAAGTCAAAAATATCATTTTCTAATACTTCAATTAACTCATCATTATTAGGATAAAATTCAGAAATATATTCTCGTAATTTATTTAATCCCGCTTTTCTTTGTTCTATTATAATATCTTCATTAGCTAGTATAAAACTGGATGAATATTTATTATCAATTTCAAATTCATAATCATTACCTGTTTCTAAATATTTTTTAATTTTTTCGATTTTTTTATAAAGAACATCTGCACTTTTATACATATTTTTTTCTTCTAATTTTAACATATTTGCTTCTAAAATATTCTTTAGATCAAATAAATAATCTTCAAATCTCTCATATCTTCTCACTAATTTCACATTATCCTCTTTTGATGATAATGTTGATACGGGTATATGTAATTCATAAACTTCAACTATATCTGTTTTATTTGACTTTAAATTTTTTTTTTTTAATTCTAAATATAAATCATCATCAAGGGGTTTTATTACGCTATAAAATTTTTCATCTATTACACCCGGTACAACTTGACTTGATTTAAAAAATTCTTTTTTTAAACTAATCGAAACAACTGAACCTTTTTCTAAATATTCAGAATACTTTTTTTCTTTATTCTTAGATATTTCATTTATTTTTAATAAAAATGAATAACCTTTAGTTGATGGTTGTATATCATATAATTTATCATCCATTTTAATTCCATCTGGTAAAATTGTTTTATCATATGTGTCTCCAATTTTAACTAAAAATGTAGGTTTAAATGTTGATGGAATATCTTTAAGTTCAATTGTAGATTCATCTGTAACATTGTAAAATTTTTTTTTAAAATCTTTTAATAAATTTTTTTCTGTTATTTTATAATATTTTGCCTCTTCTCCTAATATATCTTGTAATTGTTGATATGTTTCTGGATATTGTCTAAATTTCATCACAGGAATTTTATTTAATTTTAATCTTTCTATATATGATAATTTATTTAATAATACAGAATTTTTTAAACACTCTATTAATTGTTCTTTTGAATGTAATTTAAGAATTTTTCTTAATTTTTCAATTTTTAATTCTTCAAATTTATCTTTTTCAAATAGTAATTCACGATCTTTACGATCAGAATTATATTCAGCTAATAATTTTTCATATTTTAATGTGGTAGGTATTTCTAATGTATACTTAATATCTTTATCATCAGCTTTTATTTCTTCAATTGTTCTTAATTTATATCCAGGAATATATTTTTTTGCTATATTTGTAGCTTTATCCAATTCTAAATAATAAGTTAAATATTTTTGTAATTTTATTTTTTTGCTATCTTTTTTATTAATTTTTGGTTTATCTGGCCAATAAATAGATCTTTCTTTTGCTATATTTTTTAAATATTTTTCTTCCTGTTTAACTAAAGCATCTAATCCTTTTTCAAAACTATTTGGAAGTTGAATTTTAATTTTTTTACTTTGTAATGAAAAATCTTCATATTGTAATAATAAATTATATTCAATAGTTAATAGATTAAAATATTTTCTACTATAATCTAAATCATCTATTTCTAGATTAATAAGTTCTTCATCTAAATCTTTTTTAAATTTTCGAATTTGATTTATTTTTTCTTTATCTCTATCATTTGTAATATTAAATCTTTTATGAATTAAAGCAGATCTATATTTAACTAATAAATTTTCCAATGAAAATGTATAGTCATCTATTATTCCCTGCATTAGTTTATCTTCCATTATTTTTATATAATTATCTAAGTGATCAGGCATTTGATTAGAATTATCTATATCTTCAATTTCTTCATTATTTTCTTCGTCGAATTTTTCATCTTCTATAAATAATTCAGAATCATCTTGATCAATTGAATAATCTAAATCATCATAATTTATATCCATTTATAAATACTTATTACTATATTATTATAAAAAAAATAATAAAAAAAAATAATGTATTAATATTAATTAGTTATTTATGATTACAATATACTTATTAGAAAAATGCGAAGCATGTAAAAAAATATTAGAATATATTATTTCAAATCCAAATTCTAATATTTGTTTAATTATTTTATCCAAGAATGATGCCATTAATTTTAAAAAAAATAAAATATATAATAATGTTACATTTCCACTAGCATTTAATTCTCCACCAAAACCAAATGGCTTACCATATAATAATTCCCGCTTTATAAATAATTCTGATAAAATATTAAAAATGCTTAAATATTTAAATAATAAAAAAAATAATAATTCATTTTTATCTAATATTATAAAAAAGAAAAATTGTTTTGGTAAAATCTGCCACACAAGCAAACAAAAAAAAATAAAACCAATGGTTATTGAAACACCACTTGGAATATTATTGGAAATAAGTTAGAATTAATATATTTATAAATATATATATTATAATGAAAAAAAATTTTTGGGATTTTGATGAAAATAAAAATTATATTAGTATAAATGTTTATAATAAAAAATATAAAGTAATTAATAAATTTAATAATCCATTATATGCGGCATTACTTTTAGATGATATTCATAATTATATCACATTAATTTCTCTGTATTTTTTAGAAAATCTATATAATTATTCAGATAAAGATCAAATATTAATTAAATGTTTTTTGGATATACATCCAAATAATTATTTATTATCAGAAATGCAATTAAATACTGTTTTTGATGGACTAAATAAGCCCAGAAATATATATTTATCAAATAAAGAAAGTATTGGTAAAGATAAAAAATTTAGAGCACAATATAGACATATTTTTATAACATTAAGAGATAAATTCGGTATATTTAATAGTAATGATGAAATAATGAAACTTGTTATTCATGAACTTTCTCATACAATGTGCAATCACATTACATGGAGAGATGATGATCATGGTTCAGATTTTAAACATGCTGAAAATTTAATTAAAAAAGCATATTTTAACATTATAAAAAATTAAAAAAAAAAATAATATTATTTAATAATGAATGAGGAAAAAAAATCATTTTTAAATAGGCTAAATAATGGTGTAGGATTATTAAATCCAGACAGAAATTTTGGATATATTATCAATAGTACATCATATAATAACAAATCACTAGAAACAGACCCGGATAATAATTCTGTTATTAAAAAAATGTCTTGTAAAGATTTTATAGCGGATACAGAGGGAGAATGCTATAAAGACTCGAAAATATGTAATATGTTGAAAGCTTCAAATTATCCTATGGGACAAATAATTTCAAAAGCTCAAAAAGTATCGGAAGACAATGCATCACCGGCTGAGGATAAAATTTTATGGTGTGATCAAAATAATCTTTTTAAATGTTACAATGACAAATTTGAGATTACACCATGCTGTAATAATCCTGCTGCCAATTATTTATTTACAGATAAAAATCAAATTTTCTGTTCTAATACCGTTCCATATAATCTTCTGACTCCGCCACAAAGTTGCGGGAACTCCTGGGGCAAGTCTGGCACAGAAGAAGAATTAATTTATAATGGAAAAGGATGTTCTAAATTTTTTGGAACTTATAGTCATGCTCCTACGTCGACCCATACCCTCATATCCACAGCACAAGTATATAATAATAAATCTATATGTGAAAATAATGATTATATACGGAATGACTATAATTTGAATAACCAGTTTTCAATAGCAGTTACCAACCAAACCGACGGTGGTTGTTATAATATAGACACTAATAATCTTGAACTAAATCCAGCCGCTTGTGCATTCTCAAATCAAAAAACCATACCATTGCTCGACGCTAGCGTTCTTAAAAAAATGACATTCAATAATGATGACTCATCTAAATTTTATTGCACAGATGATAATGATAAACTCGTTGCCTGCTGCAAGGATGCCTATGGTATTACATTTCAGACATTTGATAAGAATAAAAGCGCGTTGACCAAACAAAAATACGGCTACGTATGTGATCCGCGTATAAATGGAGTAACAAGTATCTCAATGACAGACTCAGGGCCAGAATGTCAAAATATGCACTACGATCAAGCAGCCTCGGTGAGTGAAGCTATGTGGCTTAATCATAATAATCCATCCTGTCATATAAATAAAAAAGAATATTTTACAAATATGCCAAGTATGCCTATATCAACTGATCCTGACCCAGTTGTTCCTGACCAGTACACGTGCGAGTCTCGTACTGAAATAAATAATTCTCTTTATTTTGGAAATTGTTTAGCTAATAGCAATTATTTACAGGATTGTCAAAAATGGTATAAAAATTTTTCATCTAACCCTGAAGGCATTGAATTTTATTATAAAAATGAATTTTCTTGTGGAATGCCAAAAGAATTTGTAAGTAAAATGGAACCATTTGTATGTAGCAGCAGCATGGAGGAAAAATATTGTTCAGAGTATCACCATTATAATAAAGATGTTCCTATTCATGGTCCAGATAAAGGCTATAATTGGTATCATATGATGGAATACGATGGAAAACTTTTACCAATGCCGGTACAAAATGCATGTCCAGGTGTGTGTAATTATTCACAAGATAGAGAAGTCACTGGTGATGGTAGTTTATTATGTTCAGACATTGAAGAAAGTTTTTGTAAATCTATCAGTAACCCGGAGACTCAGTGCCTTTCTAACGACGAGTATTTGAATAAATGCGCAAAAAAATGTCGCTATAAATGTGGAGCACATTATGATCCTACCGCCACCTACCCAATGCGCTTGCCTCGTCGACCAATTATAGATTCAACCTTGAAATCATCTTCTTTGGTCGAGCAATATGCAATAATTTCACCGGATGATAGAAGTACAGGAACAATTTGGAATGTAGATTTTGATCAAGACAGATTATGTATAAATACTTGTCCAGGCACCAAGGTCGCCTCAAATGCTGAAACATGCAAGAAATTTATAAATAATAGTTTAAATAATGAAAATATAGGACTAATGAGGATTGGAGATAATTATGGAAAAGAGTATTGGGTAGGTGAAAAATCCACAACTGGTTCAAGAAATTTTATTGATTATAAAAATAAAATTAAGTTAGAGTGTGACTCAAAAATTCCATCTAAATTTATATGCAAAAACTTTAATGATGAACAAGTACCTTGTTGTTCCAAAGATCATAATATAATGACTAATACTTATGATGGAAGTATAGTTTGTGATACTATAGGTGACAAAGGTGAAACTTCTAATATGGAAAGATTATATACTTGCAGCACGTCCTGGCCCAACCCACATTCGGGTGATAATAATTGCCTAAATGATTTTAAAAATGCGCAAAACTTAGATTATTCAGCCGACTCGAGCTGGCTCGTGCCCCCTGCAACATGGGTAACAAAAAAAACATGTCAGGAAAGCACTTGCGGTTACGCCGGCAGCGGCAAGTCGCATGGTTGGGGCTGGGTATGTACAAATCCACAAAATGCAGAATGTACTTTCGTTCCATCCAACGCCCTCGGAATATTCAACCTGTCCCCCAGCACGGAAGCATCATGCCAAAGACAGCCAAATAGCTCAAAGGAACAATGTTTAATGGGGTGTTTTCCTAGTAACTATGCGTCTGTACTGCCACCACCGCCACCACCGCCGCCGCCTCCGCCACCGCCGCCACCACCGCCGCCGCCACCGGCGCCTCCGCCACCACCGCCACTGCCGGCGTTTGGATCAACCATGAAAGCGGGCGAGTACCTCGACCCAAATGTCCCCGGACGCGCCGCGTTGTACACGAGCAGCGCGTCGCTCCCGGGCTACTGCCCGCCCGACGCCGCATGCACCGCCTTCTTCCAGCTGCAGGGGGATGGTAACCTTGTTCTCTACTCGAATTATGGGTCGACGCCCTGGCGCGTCATCTGGAGCAGCGATTCAGCCGACAACGTCCACCGTCGGCTCTACTTCAACGACGACGGCAGCCTGGTGCTCCAAGACGACCAGGGCAACGTCAAGTGGCGCACGCCGGCAACCACCTCCATCACGCCGAAAACGCTCCGATTTAACCATGACTGCTCGCTTGACGTTGTGGATAATAACGGGCACGACAGCAGGCCGGTCCAGGCCTCCCTAATATGGCAGGTGGGCTGTCGGAACAAAAACAATGTTTAATAGGGTGTTTTCCTAGTAACTATGCATCCTTACTATTACCGCCGTCATAGCCACCACCACGACGTTTAGATCATCTATAGACGTAAACAAGTATCTTGACCCGAACTATCATTAATAAAATGTGCAATATCTTGTGGTAAATAATCAAGAATTTTATTTGAAAACTAATATTGCCTAACTTTCTAAATTTTTGAAAATAGATTATTTAATTTTTAACCATGTCTTTTATTATATTAGCTTCAAATAATGTTCCTTGTAATTGAGCAGCAGTTTTATTTGTATGTACGATATGATTCCACCATTTCATTATTATAATAACAAATATAATATAGAAAAATTATTTAGTGAATTAATAGTTGTTAATAAAAAACCCTGGAATATTGAGGATAGTATTAGAATCAAAGAAAAAAATCAAGAATTTGATGATGAATTTATTCAAATAGCAAGAAGTGTATATTTTATAAATGATGATAGAGCAAGAATTAAAAATGATATTAATGATCTTACAGAAAGTAATATTTTTGAAGTTAAATCTTACGAGAAATATGTCATTAATGTATGTGTTTTTAAATCAAATTTTTTTAACATTATATAATTTTTTTATTAACAAAGTTATAAAAAAAAATATTAAATTAAATAAAAATATAACTAGGAAATATTATATCTATCCACCGCAGTGTCCACCACCTTTAAACCCATGTAATATATCAGGATATCTTTGTGCTACAAAATACATGCTTATTTGACATTGAATTCCACATCTATTGATATGTTCCCACCAGGTATTTTGAAAATTTAAAGTTTCGGGATGTCGTAAATTATATATTATGAAACAGGTTGTGAAATGACGTTGATTCTCAGTAGAATAACCATTTCTACGCTCGAGGTTTATATAATCTAAGTATTTTTGTTTTTCAAGTTGATAACGTTCTTGACCCATTGCGTGATCAAATTCTTTTTGCAAGCTTCCAAGACCTTTGCTGTTAGACAATAAAGGATGTTTATGCATTGCTATAGCTTTAGAATTATCCCATTTATTCAGAACAGGAGATAATTGTTTGCTTATAATATCAAACTTATTATCAAACCAAATCACAAACTTTTTTTTATCCCTTAGGAAAGACTGAGGAAATACTTTAAGTCTTTTACATGCCATTGAACATCCTCTATAGGATTGATCTGTTGGACTTTTTACCATCCGAGGTATCCAACCAAAATTCTCAGCTTTTTTGGCAACATCTAAAATATTTGTCACGAAATAACAATCAGCACCTGGTATTTTTTTGGGGATTCTTGTTGTTGCGTATTCTTTTTTGCTACTCTCAGGACCAATATATCCAGAAACATATGCGATATCTTTCGAACTAATTTCAAAACTGTCTCTATTGTAAAAAAGATGATATAATTGATTGATAAAAAATACAATAACTATAAAAATTAAAAATAAATATATCAAATTCATAATATATATATATATATATATATAATTTAAAAAAAAATATATATATATATAAATGATAAATAAAATCACTATAATAATATATTTAGTCGCTATTATATTACTAATTTTAATATTTATTCTTAATATTGATGATAAATTTCGTACAAATACTGAAAAATATCGTTTTGCAAATGATAAATTTCGTACAAATACTGAAAAATATCGTTTTGCAAATGACAAAAACGACTGGTTGTGTCGTTACAATACGATAAATCGAATAAAAGATTGGGATTCTAATTTTATTAAAGTCATCCACCCACACACAACCAGCTGTGTAAAGATCGCAAATGGAGGATCGTTATTTGTGATAGATGACCCTTTTAAATCAACGTGCAAGAGCGTAGATGAAAAAATGTTAAAAAGAATAGTCCCGAATTACGATAAACTCGGAGTCGTCGCAAGTGAGAATTGGGTCGGGGGACCAACAGTATTTCACTGGCCCATTGGCCTGGAATCAAAATTAGTGATTAATGAAAATCAAAAAGACAATTTTGCCCATTTTAAACAGCTTGTTGCGCAACGCAATAATTTTAATGACCGGAAGAAACGTGTGCTATGCAACGACACGTTAAATATTTACAAACAGCCCACATCTGGGCAGCAGGATGATCGAAGTCTGCTGCTTCGTGCGGTGCAAGACATGCCCACTCTAGTCGACATTTGGGAGAAACGTAAAGAGCGAAAAGAATGTCTGAGCAGTATGAGTGAGTACGCTGCCGAGGCAGCACCGGAAGGCGATGGAATCGACACGCACCGGTTTTACGAAGACTATGCGTTCAATACTCGACGAATTGTACGAAAAGGAAAACTCACACCATTGCACTCGCAATTTCCTGGCACAATTGTGCTAAACAACTGGAGCGAGATAAAAGATGTCAATTTAGAAGAGCAGCCACCGGGCCCGATCGAACTATTGCGAGTGAGCACATGGCTATACAAGAGTCTGCGGTCGCGATGCAGAATCGTGACATTTTTTACGCATGGGCTCTCTGAAGAATGGGACAATCTGCGTTTGAGTCTGGTGAGACTGAATCTGCATGATCTTATGCGCACCTACACTCTTGATGAAAAAGCATTCCAATTTGCTCTCTCCAAAAACTGTGGCGAAGTCATAAAGCATGAGATGCAGGTAGCCTACCCCAATGCCAAGTGGGGCACGCGCGAATTTTTCAACATCGTGATGCAGAAAAATATCGTCATTCTAGATGCACTTTCCAAAGGCTTTTTTGCATTTTATCTCGATACGGACGTCGTCGTCCTGCATGACATCATTGCCGATTACTTCAGATTGCCATCCAAAGATTTGTACATACAATCTGACGAATATACGCTAAATGTCAACAAAAAAAGTGCAATTAACAAGTGCACGGGTGTCATGTTCTTTTCGCCGTGCGCTAGAAATATTGCACTTTTGGAAGCGGCTAAGCTTGACGATACACAACATGGGTGTATTGGAAATTCTGGCGCGGATCAATGTGCGCTGAATCGTGAGCTTAAAAAGGTTTCTCCAGATCGTTATGAGATATTGGATCCGATAAAGTATCCAAACGGCGCACGATACTTTGATTTGAAAGGGTTTCCTCGCATAGCGGCCTTTTTGGTCCACAACAACTATATTGTTGGTACTGCAAATAAAGTTGCGCGATTCAAGCAGTATGGTCTGTGGGCTCCGCGCGGTGATTTGATCTATATGTAATTTGTATAGGGCCATTAAATAAGTAATCCAAGCATTCAAACTTTGTGTTGTACCCTTCTGCCTTTGAATATACCATCGTGCTTGTACTTTGACTGCCCACCGTCACAAGATAACTTGAAGATACGAAAATATGGAATGTTTTGGTAATTTATGTGTTCAACTCCTAATCCACATAGGTCAGCTTTTCCCCTGAGAACAAATCAGTACACATCCAGTTCGCGATTCAGATTTTAATTGTGCGACGAAGCGAGACCGCTCCTTGTCAAACCTGCCCGCCCTTCAAATGTGCACCACCAGAATATTGCACAAATTTGGGTCAAGTTCAGGCTTGGTGCCCATCATACATGGAATGAAACACTGAAGTATGAGTGAAAAGTAAACCTGGCTATATATGAAGAAATTTCCTGCAACTAAGGCAATAAAAAGAACTAATAATGCCATAACATTCAACTCCTCTCCATATTACTGTTGTATCTATCATATATTGATCTGATTTCAGAATATAACGAATGGTATCCTATTTGCATAATGATGAACTGCTAAGAAAAAGCATAAATATACATTTACAAATAATAAAAATATTTAAAAATATAATATTATTTTAAATAAATGAATAGTGAAATAGATATTGATTATACTTGCTCATCGCGAAAGGCTTTAGATAGTAGCCAAACGCAATCGGCAATCATTTATAAAGAATTAACAAGAAAAGATATAGAACAAATTATTGGAATGAAACCAATTGATCTAAATAAATATAAAAAAGCCTTTGTACATAAAAGTGTAGTTAAAAATGCACAATTATCAAATTATTTACCAGAATATATGAAAGAGTCATATGAAAGATATGAATTTTTAGGAGATTCAGTATTAAATTTAGTTATTGCAAATTATTTATTTATAAAATTTCCAGATAGCCATGAAGGTCATTTAACAAAAATTCGAACGAGATTAGTTAATGGTAAAACATTATCTTTATTTGCAAATAAATTAGAATTAAATAAATTTTTAATTTTAAACTATAAAGTAGAAAATATTAATGGTAGAACAAATAATAGAATATTAGAAGATGTATTTGAATCATTAATATGTTCTATTTATTTAGATTTAGGATATTCATATTCAGAAAAATTTATATTAGATTTAATTAATAAATATATAGACTTTGATGAATTATTAATAGATGATAATTATAAAGATATCTTATTAAGATTTTGTCAAAATACATTTTCAACAACACCAGAATATAAAATAATTGAGACAACTGGACCCCCACATAATAGAACATTTAAAATAGCATGTTATATTGAAAAGCTGGAATATAAATACGGAATAGGTAAAAGTAAAAAAGATGCTGAACAAATATCTGCAAAAGAAACATTACTACATTTTAAGATAATCCCCTCATGACTTGCCCTTTGTGTTCCTCCCCGTGCCCGTCGCGCTCGTTAGGCTGGGATCGGCCAGCGCTTTAAATAATGCGCGCTGGTCGGCGACATTGGTTCCGACACTCAGGGCGCGGTAGGTATTAATATATAACCCCCATCGGTAATTTATCAGCTGAGCAATCTTTTTCTGACGTTTTCTGTCTTTCAATATATCCATAATGTTTATTTCGGCCGGCGACATTGACGACTTTTTTATATATTCTTTGACAAAATCTATAATAATTAATATTAAAATTGATTTTATATAAAGTATTTCAGCGCCGCTCGCCTCTACGGCCGCATTTATGTCTTCTATCACCACGTTCTTATTAATAAGTTTGCACAAATGTTGGATTATATTTTTACAATTGTGTTCAGCGGCCTTGCGCCACGCGAGGAGCGACTCCACCTTTGGCGGTTGGTCATCTCGTCCTTCGCCGAATGCAATTGGATTTAATACGTCACGGATAAACTTATTGGATAATTCTAATGGAGTTTGGAATCTTATGCCGTCCTTGTTTATATTAAATAAATTGTCATAAAAGCACTGAATATTATGATCGTCTGGTTCTAATTTTAAGTCATTAGACAACTTTACAAAAGATATTTGGCTTTTAAGTCTATTACATACATTATGGGACCACTTATATTCAGATTTCAGTATTTGATCAATCGCGGCAAAGTCGATAGTGACGCCGGCCTGTGCTAATTTTGCATATAGTGC
>MDTB01161223.1_pt1 | contig 25805 bp, 19 predicted proteins | sample 811161 | NCBI WGS metagenome assembly MDTB01 (sample SAMN05326650, study PRJNA326480) | marine metagenome | isolation source: seawater | place: Mediterranean Sea | collected 2009
AGTTTAACAGGGAGGCTTCACGTCTGGGAGACGTAGGGTCCAAAGACCCCTACCGGGGAATCCCGGCTTGGGCAAATCAACGAACTGTCGACCCACCCACACCGTGTACATAGTCGCGCTGTTGACGAATTGGTATTGCCCATATGGTAAATCTGGTATGCATTATTTGCATGGATATAACAGACTGAAATAATGGGCTTATTTGCGTTTTTTTCTAATACTGCGGATCAGAAAGTCCCGAAATGCGACAATCCGCTGGGAGTGACGTAACTCTTCCGGATAAACAAGAAAGACATCGTAGGCAGGTCCTTCATGTTTAGGAAGAATAGGCACCAAGTCGTGGGCGAGCTGGCCCATATAGTCTGGCAACGAGGCGATCCCGAGCCCGCTCGCGGCCGCCCGGAACATGGCATAAATGTTGTTAACTCGCAAAACCGGCTCGCGTTCAGGGGCATCCTCTTCGCGGCCGGCATACATCAGCCAATTGATTTCGGTATAAGGCGGGTGGAATGAATCATCATAGGCGATGATCTGGTGGTTATCGAGCTCCTCGAGCGCGGTAGGCGTGCCGTGGTCCTTTAGGTAGGTTGGCGACGCGAAAACCCGGTGGCGCATCCCCAGCAAGGGGCGACGGATCAAGTCGGGCTGGGTAGGCGGCGACATACGGATAGCAACATCGGCCTGGCCCATGCTGAGATCAAGCTCGTCCTCGCTGACAATCAGAGTAACCTGTATATCGGGATAAAGCTCGATAAACTCTTTTAGCCGCTCGGTCAGCCAGATAGAGCCGAAGGCGACCGCTGTGGTAATGCGCAAAGGTCCTTGTGGTTTGTCACGCGCTTCGGACACCAGTGCTTCGGCGATGACGACTTTAGAAAATACGTCCTTCGCTGTCGAATAGAGAGTTTCGCCCGACTCCGTCAATTTGAGGCCGCGTGCATGGCGGTGGAATAGCGGCACATTGAGAGATTGCTCGAGCGACGAGACCTGCCGGCTAACCGACGATTGCGACAGGTTCAAGATCTCTCCCGCATGTGTAAAGCTACCAGCTTCGGCAACGGCGTGGAATACTCTGAGCTTGTCCCAATCCATGATGTGACCCTTGTGCTACGTTAGCCGACAACTCTGCCGGTGCTTATTACCCGGCCGTTTGTAATGACGCGCTTTCGAGTTCCGCGATGAACTTTTCGGCCTCAAGCGCCGCCATGCATCCGGTACCGGCCGCCGTCACGGCCTGGCGGTAGGTTTTGTCCTGCACGTCGCCCGCAGCGAACACACCGTCGATGCTGGTGAGAGTGGAATCAGGCGCGGTCGTCAGATAGCCCTCGTCATCCATTTTCAGCTTACCCTTGAACAATTGGGTCGCCGGGTCGTGGCCGATGGCGATGAACAGGCCGTCAACGGCAATATCGGTCACCGTGTCAGTCTTTATATTTCGTAGTTTGACACCGGTCACGCCGAGCGGGTCTTCATCGCCGATCACTTCGTCGACCGCCGTATCCCAGATTATTTCAATACGGTCGTGCTTAAACAGGCGCTCCTGCAGTATCTTTTCCGCACGCAGTGTGTCGCGACGGTGGATCAAAGTAACCTTGTTCGCGTGGTTGGTCAGATATAATGCCTCTTCAACGGCGGTATTGCCACCGCCTACCACAGCGACTTCTTTTTCGCGGAAAAAGAAGCCGTCGCAGGTTGCACAGGCCGAGACGCCGAAGCCTTGGAACTTCTGTTCGGTCTCGAGGCCCAGCCACCGCGCCTGGGCGCCGGTCGAAATGATGATTGAGTCTGCAGTATAGATGTCGCCGGAATCGCCTTTGCAGACGAAGGGCCTCTGGGTGAAATCTACATCAATGATGAGGTCATTGACCATTTTGGTGCCAACATGTTCGGCTTGGGCATGCATTTGTTCCATCAGCCAGGGGCCTTGGATCACATCGGCGAACCCCGGGTAGTTCTCGACATCGGTTGTGATCGACATCTGGCCGCCGAGTTCCATGCCGGTCACTAGCATTGGCGATAGCGAGGCGCGGGCGGTATAAACAGCGGCCGTATAGCCGGCGGGGCCCGACCCGATGATCAGGACTTTTACGCGATGATTTTCAGCCATGCCGTGCGTTCCTAAGTTATTTGGGTGGTAAGAGAAGATAGGACGCTGATATTTAAGCCGCGCGGGCTTTTATGGCAATGAGGCGGGTATTTGTCTTTCAATCGTATTTATCGTTTGAGCGCTTTTGCCGACCGGACGCTTCCGTCATGCTTAAGCGAACTAATGGTCAGAGATGGAAACAGAACCATGCCGAACCTGTCCACAAACGCCTTCTGCATTACCCTGCTTGGTAACCGTGCACCGACGCCTGTGTTGGACCGTTTCGAGCCGAACACGCTCGTGGAGGTCGGAGCAATCAAATTTTTTCTCTATGCAGGGCGCGGCATTCGGCGAGATCGACGGCATGTTTCTCACCCATCATCGTTCGGATCACTTCGTTGAGTTTATCGACCTGTGGCTGACCGGCTGGATCGGCAGGCCATAGGGGACGAGGACCCCACCCGCTCGAGCTCTGGGGGCCGAAAGGGACCGACCAGATGGCCGAACATCTGTCACTAGCCTTTGCGAATGATATCCGGATGTGGGCTCACAGCTACGACCCCGAGGGCCTTATCTATGACGGCGGTGGCATCACCAACACGTTTTCGAAGTTGATCACGGCGGCGACCGCCTCGACGCGTTCGGTAACGGCATTGAATAGTAGGGCGTGTGAGCCGTGTTGTGAGGCGACACCACACTATATGAAAACTTGATTGTCGATGCCCAGAATGCCGATTTATAGGTGAATGAAGTTACCCGCGGGATGGGCGAACGCTTGGAGAACATTAATCTGGAGTGTATCCGGCGCAATTCGATGATTTCTGAAGGCGCCAGCACTGTGTAGCCGCACAAAACCAAAGTTTGCCACCTTTAACCGCATCCTGCTTTTCGGCGTAGCTACGACGTCCCATGATATCATCTCGGCAATGAGGAATACCTAAGACGTCCGAATTTTTGCAGGCCAGCCCTTGATACATTTCGATATCGGCGAAGGGCCTATGGTGATTGAACTGTCTCCAACGGCCCCGCCCTGCGGCGCGCGGTCGGCGTTTTAAGCAAGCTGGCGCTCAGAATCCAAACATATGATCTAAGCTGAACCCGCCATCTGTGTGGATCAGTCCATGATAGCCAAAAAGGCGGCAGGTGGTGTCGCGGATGATGATATGCGCGCCGTCGCCAGCTTTGGCGCGGGTTGGGTTGTCGAACATCTCTGAATAGCGCCAAAAACGTGAACCTCCGCAGGGGATTTCGAGCCGAGCGGTCGCGACCTCGGCACCAGTCCGGTCATGCAGGCCGATATCGGTTTCAGACGTTGCGTGCCATCGAGACGAAGCCGGGTAGATCAGATGACACATAGTCTCTAGCGGCGCTTTGCCCAGCCTTAGGAACAGGCGAGTAGTCAGGCCGGGTGGGTGGGATGTGTAGGATTGGGGCTCGGTTTTGTAGGTCAGTACCGTGTTAAAGATATGCGCTCCAAAACTGGTTTCAGCAGCATTGCCTGTCGCCACATTCTCGTAGCGAAACAGCGAATGGAGCCAGCCGTCGGCCTCACCGCCATCAGCAAAGTCGTATACCAGTTCCATATGACCGAAACCGTCCATCGCTGACAGCGCATCGGCCATCTCGGTCTTGAGCACGACCTGACATGCGTGATCACGAGGCAGATTGCCCAGGGTGACGCGGCCAGCTTCACGCCCCTCGCTATCGATTGCTAGCAGCGCGACGGGCAGGGTGATCTGGGCAGTCGACATCGGTGTCGGCAGCGCAACCGAATTCCAAATATCGGTTGGCAAGACCGGAGCCGGCAAGATGTAGCCCTTACCCATCAGGTTCGAGAGCTCCGGAATACAAGGATCGATTTTTAGGTCCACCCGTTCGACATTCATATGCGCCATGCGGCGGTCATTGACCGCCGTCGTCACTTCGTAGCGTGGGCGGACGAAATGCTTGCCGGCCGACAGTTCTATCTGCTGCGGCCAGGAAGCGTGCGGCAGCGCCTCATTGACCCGGATTGCAAGGGTGGCATAGGGACCGACAGCACTATCAACCGTCGCAATCGCCTCCTTGCCCATTAGGTTCAGGCTAATCTCGCCCGCCGGGATCGTACAGGGGTGGGAGTTCTGAACCCACAGGATTACATCCTCGCCGATGCGCGGGGCCGGTAATCCGCCGTACAGATCGGCAGGCCAAGCGTTTGCGTCGTGAGTACAGGATAGCGCATGACCGTCTGCGCCATAGATATCGAGCGCGTATTTGATCACATCGTGGCCAGTCGCGCCGATAGCATGGATGAATAATTGGCCGGTAAAGTCATCGAGGCTGAAACGGTCGCGAACTTCTTGGCTGTCGATCTCAACGGTCCTTGCGGCACCGCTGATATCCTCGGTCCACTCGGCAAGAACGCCGCCGGCATTGTCGACCAGCCGCAGCCACAGGCTGACTTTTTTCGCCCCGTAGCGCGCCCAGTAATTGGCCGTAACGATGCGGGTATGATGCTCCGCGGTGTCCCTAAAAAATGCGAAATTTGTGGCGAAATTCATCGGGTTCAGATAGGTCTTATCATTGCTCAGCATAGCATCGGGCAGGCGGAGCGCATCGAGACTGGCGACCTCTGTGCCGGTGGGTAGCAGGTGGCGGACCTGATCGATCAGTTTGTCAGCATCGAACGCCATGACGAAAACCACATCGAGCAATGCGCCGATGGCGAAACCGGGCATATCGGTGACCGGCTGAGTTTGGTGGCCAAGAACTGTGTCACCGATCTTCTCGATGTCCTGTACAAACACCCCGCGCAGATTGATGCCGTCCAGCGGATAGAACGCGGCAAATCCCTCTGAATATCCGAGCGGGTCGTATATCGCGACGCCATCGGCATCGCGCAGCGTCGATAGCAGGCTGGTGGCGGCTTCGGCGGCAAGTGGGTGACTTATCGCTTTGTAATAGCTGCTGCCGCCGCTGCGATTGTCGAATGTGTCAATTTTCAGCGCCATGCGGGCGTCTTTATCCGGATTGTGACGGAAGTGTCCAGCGTTTCATTATGCGGGCAGCGGTAGCGAATCTCCATTGGCAGATGCTACTTCCGAAGCCGTTTGAAAAACGCCGAAATCGCGTGCCGGCGCCGTTCGCGTTTGGCGAACTTATCGGTGAGCACCCAGTTGAGCTGCAGCACCCGGCGCTGGCCTTCGAAGGGTTTGTGCCCGTGATGCGATATGTTGCTGCGTTGGAATGCTAAGAGCGTGCCTTCGACCGGCGGGACCTCAGCGGCATAGTCTTCGAGATTCTTGCCGGAGCGCAGAACGCGCAGTTGCCCGCCGGTCTCTTCCCAAGCAGGGTTCATATAGATCAGCACAGTAATAATCTTCTCAGTCGAATCCTGGTGGATGCGCCCGTCCTTGAGTTGGCAGCGGCTACGCACTGTGATCGTTGTTGGCCTGCCGGTTAGGTCTACATCGAACACTTTCTCAATTGCAGCCCGCATTTCCGGTCCCTGCAATTCATCGAGAAGCGCTGAGAATGCTGGCCCATATTCTAGCGATTGGTGCGGAAAGCTGCCGGGCTGGTTTATTTCGGGATAGGTCTCGTGAATGGCAGGCAGGGCATTTGCCCGCACGAAACCAGGCACGATCACATAATTGTAGGGATCGCTCTCGCGCGGGGTATTTGCGAGTGCGTCGGTGTCGAGAGCAACCGGTAAAAAAGTTTGTTGAGCCACAGAAAAGACTTATCCCGCCGGTCCCGTGATTTCAATCAAAGAAGGATGGCATCGTAATTGCGACGCGGGCTGATTGCGACTACTTGCCGTTGGTCTCAGCCCCGCTGTGGTCCTGTAGTCGTTTGACATGACGATATAGTCTATACCGCGAGACATCGCTTGCGGTCAGCCGATACCCCGTTTCCGCCAACCCGGTCCGGGACTCTGCGATTGAGAGCAGGCCAGTTACCGTGACCGCCTCAAAAAGGCTGCGGGGCTGGATGGGTCTGGGGCTGCTTACCATTACGATCTGATTTTTCGGTGGCGGTGGTACATGGATACAGGCGCCGACATAGGGCACTAGCAAAAACACCTGCACGCCCCCGTTCGAAAATTCCAACGGAATTATATAACCCGATAAACGCACTTCCTTCCCGTCGAAGTCGCCGGCCATCTCGGGCTTGGGGCGCTCATTGCCCATTGCACTGAGGACAAGCGCGGCGAGCGGCGATACGCCCCGCAAATATTCCCGCTTATTCGTCCCGCCCGGCGCGAGGTCTGCCCAGGTAATGTCGCGCGGAGCTGGGTCCGCCAAGCTTTTAAAGGGTATCAGCATTGCCAAGACCAACACTGTCGCAAGAAATGTAGCCCAAGTTTTAAACACTTAGATAATACCCCTATTGCCGATACTTAAGCAGCGGCCATTCTAACCTGAATGTGCTCGATGCCGAGAGGAGCGTTAAGGCTCCAACCATCAGGTTTTGGCCAGCCGCCCTACAATCTCGGCCGCGACGTGAGCCGTGTCATCAGGCATCTTATAGCGCCAAGACTCCAGCGTACCGTCAAACGGACGGGTGATGCCCGCCTTGCGCAACCTGTCGTGGAACCGCACAAACTTGTCCGAGCCGCTGTCAAGCTCGATCACATGAACCGGTTTGCCTGTCGCGCAGGCCTCTGACACCATAGATACCGAATCTGCAGTAACCACGATGGCTTGGGCAAGGCCGAGTAGCCCAAAATATGGATTGTCGCCGTTTCCGCTCCAAAACCAGCAGGGAGCATCTTCGAGTGCGCCGCGCAGAAGTTTTTCGTTCGCCGCACCGGTACGACGCGACACGGTAACTGCGAGACCCGCGCCGTGCTCGTAGCTCAACATGCGTAGGTTCGCTGCAAGCCGCTGTGTGACAGCCTCGGTCATCCGATACTGCCCGTTCGACCCGCCGATCAGCACTGCGATCAGCGGGCGCGGCAAATGGACGAGGTTGTCGCGGAATTTTTCTGCCTCGACAGCAAGCCTGTTTGGTGTAATTCGGTGCAGTGCGCCAAATGTTTCGATCACATTTGCGCCACTAACACCGTCATGTTTCGGGATCGCAAGAAGGTCGAAGCTTTCATGACGCCAGACCGGGTTTTGGATCTGCACGCAAAACGTCGCCCCGCTACTTGCCCTTTTGATGGCCAATGCTGGTGCCACGGTCTGTCGACCGGTGGCGATCAGGATGTCGGGCCAGGGCGCGCTCAGCCGTTCGCCATCCGCAATCGGTGTCGACAGCGGCGAAAACCATATCTGTGGAGGTAGGCGGGACCATGGAAACCGGGGTGACAGGCGCTTCAAGACTGGGGTTTCGCCGCCCATCGCCACTAGCGCTTCGGCGAGACCAAGACACTGGTTTTCCATGCCAGGCTTGCCATCGGTCAGAACCCATACCGTTTTTCCCGCGAGATGCTGGGCATGGGGCTTTACCGTGGATTTAAATGGTGAGCTCAATTATCCGACATGGTCTTCAAGACCCATATTTGAAATATTATTATCATTCTTTAAAATATAATTTCGTGGAGCGGCCTCTGATCGTCAATATGCGCCGGAAACCCCGCGCGAACCATGTTGAACACGTAGGCTCGAAATTAACGGAAACGGCAGAGATGGCCAGAGTTAAACTCGACAAAATTGACCTCAAAATAATGCGCGATCTTCAGGATAATGGCCGCATGACGAATGTGGAATTGGCGCAAAATGCTGGTATCTCGCCGCCGCCCTGTCTGCGCCGCGTCCGCGCGCTGGAGGAAACTGGCTGTATCCGAGGATATCATGCTGATCTCGATTCCGAGGCGATGGGCTTCGGCGTGACAGTGTTCGCCAATGTCGGGCTGCACAGCCAGGCCGAAGCGGATCTTGTCGCTTTTGAGGAACGGGTCGCGGGTTGGGACGAAGTTCGCGAATGTCATATGCTCGCGGGCGAAACGGATTTTCTGCTTAAGATCGTCGCGGTCGACTGGGATGCTTATCAGAAATTTCTGACATCGAACCTCACTTCGGCGCCAAATGTCAGCGTGGTAAAATCCGCCCTCGGGATCCGCACATCCAAACGTGTTTTTGGCGTTCCGGTAGATGTGGAAGCGGCGGGGTAGGCAAGGGGGAACCGACTTACATCAGATCCCCTTTCGTCATCTTGGCATTGTAACCTGATCTGCGGGTGCAGCCATATTCAATAAAAACGGCACGCTGCGCCGGGGTACGGAATACTAGTTGATATACGCGGCTTAACAGAGGGCTCAGACGGTAGGGCTATCGCGTCACTTATACTTCACCGTGATGATTTCATAGGACTTAGTACCCCCCGGTGTTGTGACCTCGACAGAGTCGCCTACAGTCTTGCCAATCATAGCTCGGGCCATGGGTGAAGTGACCGACAGCAGGCCTTTCTTAATATTGGCCTCGTGCTCGCCAACGACCTGATAGGTACTTTGGTCGTCAGTGTCTTCGTCTGCAACTTTGACGGTCGCGCCGAACTTGATGGTCTTGCCCTTGATCGCGCTGACGTCGATTATCTCGGCGCGACTCAGAAGGTCCTCTATGATGCCGACACGACCTTCGACGAACGCTTGACGTTCGCGTGCCGCATGATATTCGGCATTTTCTGAGAGGTCGCCATGTTCACGAGCGACGGCGATCGCTCTGATGATGTCAGGGCGTTCAATAGTCTTCAGGCGTTTCAGTTCCGCTTCCAGATCTCCATGACCCTTCGACGTCATCGGTGCTTTATCCATCGTCTCACTTCCTTCGCACAACACGGTCCTACCCTGCAGTCAACAGGTCAACGCCATCCGCAGTGCCGGGGTCAAGCTATTACTAATTTGGCAATGTAAAATAAGACTGTAGCGGCGCAACTTCAAGCCCGCCGGCGCGCACGGCTGCGATAGCCTCCACAGCGGCCTTGGCGCCTGCTACGGTCGTATAGTAAGGTATTTTTCGCACCAGCGCTGACCGCCGAAGCGCGTAAGAATCAGCAATTGCCTTGGCGCCCTCGGTGGTATTGAACACCAAGTGAATTTCACCGCTGATCATCGAATCGACCACATGGGGCCGTCCTTCGCGCACTTTTTTGACCGTTTCGGTCTCGATGCCAGCAGCGATAAGGACCTCTGCGGTGCCGCCTGTCGCGATGATACTGAACCCCATATCGCGCAGGCGCTGGGCGACCTCTACCATGGCGATCTTGTCGCGGTCGCGGACCGAAATAAACACCCTACCGTTACCCGGGACCGTCGTGCCGCTGCCGAGCTGCGATTTCGCGAAGGCGCGTCCGAAATCGGCATCTATGCCCATGACCTCGCCGGTCGATTTCATTTCCGGGCCAAGAATGATGTCCACGCCAGGGAAACGGGCAAAAGGGAAAACGGCTTCTTTTACGGAAATATGCGTGCCGGTCATCTTACTCGCATATGTCGTCAGCAGGTCGGACAGTTTTTCCCCCGCCATAACTCGGGCGGCGACCTTGGCGATGGGTACGCCAGTTGCCTTGGCAACGAACGGCACTGTGCGGCTGGCGCGCGGGTTGACTTCTAGGATGTAGACCGTCTCGCCTTTGATCGCGTATTGAACATTCATAAGTCCGATCACGCCGAGCCCGCGGGCCAGCGCGGCTGTCTGGCGGTGGAGCTCTTCGAGAATGGCGTCGGGCAACGAATAGGGCGGTAGCGAGCAGGCGGAATCGCCGGAATGAATGCCGGCTTCTTCGATATGTTCCATGATACCAGCAACGTGGACGTCGTCGTCAACATCGCGGATCGCATCGACATCGACCTCTATGGCATCGGACAGATAGGAATCAATCAGCACCGGCGTTGTGCCAGATACCCTCACCGCTGTCTGGATGTAGCGTGTCAGACCAGCCTCGTCGTGAACAATTTCCATTGCCCGTCCGCCAAGCACGTAAGACGGTCGGATAACCACGGGATAGCCGATCTCGGTTGCGATACGGACTGCTTCGTCGCGGCTTCGAGCCGCTCCGTTGGCCGGCTGCAGCAATTCAAGGTCTTGCAGCAGCAGCTGAAACCGCTCACGGTCTTCGGCAAGATCGATCGCATCGGGCGACGTCCCGAAGATTGGCACGCCTGCGGCTTCAATGTCCGCGGCCAATTTCAGGGGGGTCTGCCCGCCATATTGTAGGATAAGCCCTACCACTTCGCCGTTTTCCTCTTCTTTGCGGACGATCTCGATTACGTCTTCGGAGGTCAGAGGCTCAAAATACAGTCTGTCGGACGTGTCGTAATCGGTCGAGACGGTTTCGGGGTTGCAGTTTACCATAATGGTCTCGAACCCGGCCTCTTCGAGCGCGTAGACAGCGTGAACACAACAATAGTCGAATTCGATGCCCTGACCAATCCGGTTCGGCCCGCCGCCGAGTATGATCGCCTTACGACGGGCGGTAGGTTCGGACTCGCATTCTGCAAGGGCAAACCCGGCGTTTTCGTATGTCGAGTACATATAAGGCGTTTGTGAGGCGAATTCGGCAGCGCAGGTGTCTATCCGCTTATACACAGGGTGAACGCTGCACTGGTGCCGCATCCTCGTGACCTCGTTTGTCGGCAGGCCGACGAGTTCAGCCAGTCGTTCATCGGACAGGCCCATTGCCTTGAGCCGATGCAGTTCCTGCGCTGTTTCCGGCAAGCCGTTTTTGCGCAAAATGTTTTCCGCATCTACGATGCCGCTTAGCTGCCTGATGAACCATGGGTCGAAGCCTGAGGCACTATGGATTGCATCTGTTGAGAGTCCGTGACGGATTGCTTGGGCGACGGTCAGGATCCGATCCGGCGTCGGCAAGTTAAGCGCTGCGAGAACCGCGGATTCATCGATATCGCCCGCGCGCTCATCGAGCTCTTCGGGCTGGATACCTGGGATGACCACCTCATTCAGCCCGGTCAGGCCGGTCTCCATAGAGCGCAGCGCTTTTTGCAGGGACTCCTGGAAAGTCCGGCCGATCGACATGGCTTCGCCAACCGATTTCATCTGTGTGTTGAGCAGTGCTTCGGTGCCAGGAAATTTTTCGAACGTGAATCGTGGTACCTTGGTGACGACGTAATCGATAGTTGGCTCGAAGCTCGCAGGCGTCACGCCGGTGATGTCATTGTCGAGCTCATCCAGCGTATAGCCGACAGCAAGCTTGGCGGCTATCTTGGCAATTGGGAAACCGGTGGCTTTGGAAGCCAGAGCTGAGGAGCGCGACACGCGCGGGTTCATTTCTATGATTACCAGCCGGCCGTCGCGTGGGTTGACAGCGAACTGCACGTTTGATCCGCCGGTATCGACGCCGATCTCGCGCAGCACCGCGACCGAGGCGTTGCGCATAATCTGGTATTCTTTGTCGGTCAGAGTCAGCGCTGGGGCGACAGTAATAGAATCGCCGGTATGTACGCCCATCGGATCGACGTTCTCGATCGAGCAGATGATGATGCAGTTATCCGCATGGTCGCGGACGACTTCCATTTCGTATTCTTTCCAGCCAATGATCGATTCCTCGACCAAGACTTCGGAAGTTGGCGAAGCATCGAGGCCACGGCGGATAATGTCTTCGAATTCGTCAAGATTATAGGCAACGCCGCCGCCAGTGCCGCCCATAGTGAAAGACGGGCGAATAATTGCAGGGAGCCCAGTTTCTTCGAGAATTTCCAGCGCTTCTTCTAGCGTGTGCGCGATGCGCCCGCGCGGGCTTTCAAGCCCAATCTTAGACATCGCTCGTTGAAAAAGCTCACGGTCTTCAGCCTTGTTGATTGCGTCTCGCTTGGCGCCGATCATCTCTACGCCGCACGCATCCAATACGCCCATCTTTGCGAGAGATAGGGCGGTGTTTAGCGCGGTCTGTCCGCCCATGGTGGGGAGCAACGCGTCGGGTTTTTCCTTTTCGATGATCTTGGCGACCAGCTCGGGCGTAATCGGCTCGATATAGGTTGCATCGGCAAATTCCGGGTCGGTCATGATCGTCGCCGGGTTCGAATTGACCAGGATGACCCTATAACCTTCATCTTTTAGGGCCTTGCAGGCCTGAGTACCAGAATAGTCGAATTCGCAGGCTTGCCCGATCACGATAGGACCCGCGCCAATGATGAGAATGGATTTGATGTCTGTGCGTTTGGGCATGGATCAGATTTGAGATTCCAGGCGGGCGATGCCAATCAGGCAGGGTAGATAAAAAAGTACGGTACAATTACTGGACAGCACCAATCCGTGTTTCCCACGACTCGGGGTTTAGAGCAAGGGGAGTCTGGCCTAATCGCTTCCAAAAAAAACGCCTCGACATCCTAGGCTGCCGGTGAGGTAAACTATTTGACTAACCCGTGCTGTGCGCGTTCGCTGCGGCATGATGTTTGATATGTAATAACAGGCTAAATAAGCGCTATAGTTCAGGCTGAAACGATGAAACTAAGCGTCAAGATAACCTTGACCGCCCCGGGTGCCGCACTCGAGGGGAGCGTAGCGCTTCTGGTTAGGAGAAAATCAAAAAGTAGAAGGGTTGCGTGAAGTGACTGCCGCGCGGCATGACGGTGTAATAGGGGTGGAAGATGACCGAAAGTTTTTTAAGCGATCAGGTCCTGGTACCGTTATTGCAAAGGCTTGTGCGCCATCCGAGCGAACAGACCGAATTGCAGGAAGAGGAACCCGGCGTCAAGGCGTTCATCACCAATCGCGCCGCACCGGAGCTCGAGGAGCTTGGCCTCGGCAACGGCCGCTACGATGCAATGGGCAACCTGATTCTTGAACTCGGCCCGGTAGATGCTGAGACATCTATTTTGTTTGTAACTTACGCGATGACCCATCAGGCTGCTCGGATGACTGATCCGTTCGCGGCAACGGTGATCGAGACGCCGTCAGGTGCGGCGGTGCGCGGGCGCGGTGTTGCCGAGCAGAAATCTGCGATGGCGGCGGCATTCGCGGCGGTTGCGCGAGCACAAAAAGATGGTCCGCGCGGTCGGATCGTCTTAACTGTTTTGTCTGCTGGGGAAACTGGCCGTCATACGGCAATTGACTCCGCTTGCGCAGCGCTCGGCAGGATGCCGGACCTTGCCGTTATCTGCCTCGGCACCGATAGCCGCATCGGAGCTGCCAACAAGGGGCGCATCGATGTCGATATCTCTGTTGCAGGCCGCGCCGTGCACTCAAGCGTGCCGTGGGCTGGGATCGATGCGATTGAAGGCGCGCGTTGCTGCTTGAACGCGCTGCACCAGCTAGATCTTGGCGTAGCCGACAGCCCGGTCTTTGGCGCGGCAACGCTGACCCCGACGCAGATCAAAAGCGGGCCGACCACAACGCATACCGTGCAGGATATTGTCGAACTGACCTTCGACCGCCGGTTGCTGCCGGGGGAGGACCCAGATGCCGCGTTCGCCTTTATCCGCGATGCCCTGCCCAAAAACGGACCGTGGGAGATCGAATGCCGGCGCGGTCCGTTCATGTACCCGAACCAGGTCGTCGATGACGGGCGCCTGATGACGCTGCTGCGCGACGCATACGCGGATGTTGGTCTCGGGGACGCGGAGAAGGTGACCTGTAACTTTGCTCTCGACGGCGGCTATTTTGGCCAGTGCGGGATCGAGGCGGTCATGCTGGGTCCTGGAGAAATTGACCAATTTCATTCCGAGGAAGAGCATGTGCAGGTTTCGGACATGCTTGATATGGCGCGGGTCTATCACGCGCTGATCGAACGGGCGTTCGGCGAAAACGCGAAATAGGAGTCTTTGATGAAAGCGGCGGTGATCGAACAGCAGGGCGGCGTTGAGAATATCGTCTATCGCGACTGGAACGACCCTGAACCGGCGGCCGGCGAGGTCTTGGTCCGTGTCGAGGCCTGCGGGCTGAACCATCTCGATATATTCGTACGCCGGGGCATGCCGGGCTTTCCGGTGCCGATGCCGTTTATTTCCGGCGGCGATATTGCCGGCACGATTGATGCGTTAGGTGACGGCGTGAATGACTGGTCGGTTGGCGACCGGGTCACCATGAACCCGCAAACCCATCAGGGCATGATCGGCGAAGAGATAATTGGTGGGCTCGCCGAAATGGTCTGCGTGCCCGCGATCAATCTGGTGGCGTTGCCCGACAATGTGCCGATGGAGACCGCGGCGGCGATTCCGATTAATTACGGGACCGCCCATCGAATGCTGTTCGCTCGCGGGCGCCTGACGAAGGGGGAAACCATGCTGGTGCTTGGTGCTAGCGGTGGCGTCGGGCTTGCAAGTCTTCAATTTGGTAAAATGGTGGGAGCGACCGTGATCGCCGCCGCCGGATCACAGGATAAGTGCGACCGTCTGATCAAGCTCGGCGCGGATCACGTCATCAATTACTCTGAAGAGGATTTTAGCCGAGCCGCTTGGCAGATTTCCGGCAAAAAGGGCTGCGACGTGATCGTTAATTTTACTGGGGGTGATACCTGGGTGCCGTCGTTTCGTGCCGCCCGCCCGGGCGGCCGCGTGCTAACCTGCGGCGCGACGGCGGGGCACGACCCTCAAACCGACATGCGCTTTTTGTGGGTGCGCGAGCTGGACGTTCTAGGCTCCAATTCTTATTCACAGGATGACGTGGCCCGCTCGGTTGGATATGTCGCTAGCGGCGACATTACCCCGATAATAAGCCACACGTTTCCGCTAGAAAAGTTGGGCGAGGCCGAGACGCTGATGGAACAGCGCGGCTTCTTCGGAAAGATCGTCATGATCCCGTAGCACAGTTCGGAACTGGCGGTCGCGATGCAGACATCCCTGTCGTGCAGACCCGGCTTTCTCGTCAGTGCCGAGAGTTGAGCTCAAGCCGTTATCTATTTGATCCGACTGGGCAGCACCAATGAGCGCCCGCGGTTAGTTGATATCAGCCAATTGCGACACGGGTGAGGGAACCGCTACAAAGGCTGAGAGCCTGCCGGCAAGAGAATTTGCGGCGTAGGAGAAAACGCAATAAAAAACGTTGCGTCACAAGTTGCAAAAAGTGATCAGCAAGAACAATAAAAATGACGCGGGCGCGATGAGGGCGAGAGATTACTGCTCACGCCGTCATTGTCGCAGCGATGTCAGCTAAGAAATTCGCACGTCGGTCAGGCACCTGAATTTATCCGTGCGAGTATCTCTGCCTTCGCGAGAGCACGGTCGATCTTACCGGCGCCATTGAAAGGCATGTTCTGGACGACGAACACCCGGCGCGGATGGGCGTATGCCGGTCCATGGGTGAGCGCGAACCGTTTTACCGTGTCCTCGTCCGGCGCGGCTGCGCCACGAACCGTGATCAATGCGGCGGGGGCGAAGCCTTTTACGTCATGCGGGATCGGTGCTACTACCGCGTCAACTATGTCGGGGTGTTGGACTAGTAGTAGTTCGACCTCTTTCGGATTTATGTTTTCGCCGCCGCAGGAAAACTGATCGTCGGTTCGCCCCATGAAGAAGAAATGGCCATCTTTGTCGCGACGGAAAATATCGCCGGTGCGCAGAAAGCCGTCGATTATGCGCTCCGCGGTCAATTCGGGACGGTTATTATACCCGGTCAGCACGGCGGGAGAGCGAACCCATAATTCTCCCTCGGAAGGGTTTTCCGCACCCGTTGTATCGACCATCTTGACCTCAACCTCTGGCGCAATGACGCCGCAACTGCCGCGCGGCACAGGCCTTTTTTTGCGGGCGTCTTTCTCGTCTGGCGGCTCACGCAGCGGCCCGCCTCCTTCGGTCAGCCCGTATGCCTCGGTCACCGGGGTATCAAACGCGGTCTCGACGGCCGCGATCAGCGTGGCCCCGACCACAGCGGAGCCCATTTCCAAGCATTTGAGTTTAGGGAATTTAAGTGATGCTAGCAGGTCTTCCTCGGCCAGTGTCATGCGGTACATCGCTGGCACGCCACCAGAGTGGGTGCAGTCGTATTCGGCAAGCGCTCTCAAGAACATCTTCGGTTCGAACTGTGGCAGGATCACTACCGATGCTCCTACACGTAACATCGGCTTGACCGATACCCGCATGGCGTTTTTGTGGAACAACGGCCCGGCGATCAGGGCGCGGTCGTCCGGTAACAGTGGCCAGTAGCGCTGCGCTGCGCGGATCGCCCACAGCATGCCATCATGGGGCAGTAGAACGCCCTTCGGCACTCCGGTCGAGCCCGATGTGTAGGGCAAAAATGCCACCTCGCGCGGGGCCGGTTCGGCGGGTGTGACAGCGTCGGGGTCTGCAGAGGCCAGTAAGTCTTCATAAGATTCCCAGCCGGACGTGGGCGCGTCGGTAGATATCCGGGGAGACAGGCCTGCTTCTTCCACGAGCATTTCGATTTCCGGATGACATTCTGGAGAGATCACGGCTGCCTGGGTACCGGCATCTTCCATGATAAAGCGGATCGTGTCTGCGCCGAGTTTATGGTTGAGCGGGATAGGCACGATGCCAGCCCGCATTGAACCAAAAAATACCTCAATAAATTCGGAACGGTTGCCGGTTGCCAATAACAGCCGGTCGCCTCGCGCCAGGCCGCGGGCCTGCAGGGCGGCTGCGATTCGATTCATGCGCTCGTTCAGCTCCGCGTGGGTAATGCTGAGAGGTTCAGAGCGCGACAGGTCAATGATGGCTGTGCGTGCACCCTTCATCCTGGCGATCTGCGCGTTGAAATAGCCGAGATTGGTGTCGATCGAGATCATGTTTAATAGGTCTTTCGCCAGCGCGAGTAGCGAAGTTTAGCTGATCGCTGACGGGGAGTCTGCGGTGCACCGTCATTAAATACAGTTAAATCAACCCAGCCGGAAACGGGGCTGATTGCGCGGGCATAGATCCCATATTTTGGGCTGCTTCCCGAACCGTTGATTCTCTAGTGCTTTGTCTCTGTATCACCCTTGAGCAGAAACCGTGTTTAGGCCGTGCCCTTTCTCGGTAATCAGTAAGTGGGCTATTCAGTAGTTAGATGGCAAACCACGCCGTCACTCGGGGGTATTAGAAAAGTCGCTGTCACGTATGTGCCCTGGCAGACATACCCCCGGCAGTCGCCTAGGCCGCTGTATCCATCATTTCCACGAAGCGGTCGAAAAGATAGTGGCTATCCTGCGGCCCGGGGCTCGCTTCGGGATGGTACTGTACTGAGAAAAACGGCTTATTAGTAACCCGGATGCCCTCCAATGTGCCGTCGAACAGCGATGTGTGGCTAAGCTCGACGCCGTCGGGCAGGGAGCTTTGATTGACCACAAAGCCGTGGTTCTGGCTGGTGATCTCTACTTTGCCGGTTGCTAGATCTCTTACTGGGTGGTTGCCGCCCCGGTGCCCGAGATGCATTTTTTTCGTGGTTGCGCCGAGCGCAAGGGCTAGCAACTGGTGGCCAAGGCAGATGCCGAACATAGGCAGGCCGAACTGGATCAGTTGCCTAATCACCGGCACGGCGTATTCACCAGTCGCTGCCGGGTCGCCCGGCCCGTTCGAAAGAAAAATACCGTCAGGTTTGTGGCGCAATACCTCTTCTGCGCTGGCGGTCGCCGGAACTACGGTCACCTTGCAGCCAGCGGAGGCTAACGCGCGCAGGATGTTGCGCTTTGCGCCGAAATCTATCGCGACGACGTGGAATTTTCCATTCGTCTGCTTGCCGAAGCCGTCATGCAGTGCCCACAGGCTTTCGTCCCAGCTATAGGCCTGGCGGCAGGTGACTTCTTTAGCGAGGTCCATGCCCTCGAGTCCGAGCCACGCGGCGGCGTGGAGTTTCAGTTTGTCCAAATCGAAATTTCTGTCCGGCGCGTGATGGATCACGCCAGTTGGAGCGCCTGAGTCGCGGATCAGCCGAGTCAGGTGGCGTGTGTCTACATTGGCAAGCCCAATCAGGTTGTTCGATTTGAGCCAAGCGTCAAGATTCTGGGCGGCGCGCCAGCTCGAGGGGTGAGTGATATCGGCACGCAGGATCAATCCCCGCGAGGCCGGTGACATCGCCTCAATATCTTCCAGATTGGCGCCAACATTGCCGACATGGGGAAACGTGAAGGTGATGATTTGGCCAGCATAGGACGGGTCGGTCAGAATTTCTTGATAGCCTGTGATAGAGGTGTTGAAGCAGACTTCGCCGGTAGTTGTGCCTGTCGTGCCGATGCCAGTTCCCCAAACGGTTTCGCCATTGCCGAAGACGAGAACGGCAGTGGCGCCGTCAGGCGCTGTCGACGGGTCGGCAGTACTGGTTTTGGTGCCTGTGTCTGCAGCGGCCATCGTGCGGATTTCCATTAAGCGGTTTTCGAAACGGTTTCCGGCGGTAGGCGTTGCGGGCGGGCCAATGCCCTTGGTGGCAGGCCACCATCGGAGTGAACTATCGCTTGGATAAGGGATCTCAGGAGACTCGTCAACCAAAACGAAAAATTAAAATATTGTTCTAAATCAATTACTTGATATACCTGGGAAGGTTTGCGCGTGCCGAGGATATAGGTTAACGTCCGCCGCCTCTCAATAGCCAAGATGAGATCCATGCTTAGAGACCTGCTTAACGAAACACTCAAATCTTCTATGAAGGAAAAAAACCAGGTCGCCGTGTCGACCTTGCGCCTAATCCTGACGGCCATTAAGGACCGTGATATCGCGGGGCGCTCTAAAGGTGTGGATAACGGTATCGGCGAGCCGGAGATCCTGCAGGTGCTCCAGACCATGGTGCGTCAGCGCCAGGATTCGATCGAAATGTATAAGCAGGGGAATCGGCCCGAGCTTGCCGCGCGCGAGGCTGAGGAAATTAGGGTCATCGAGGGCTTCATGCCGCGTCAACTCGGCGATGCCGAGATCGAGGCGGCGATTGCATCAGTGATAGAGGACACTGGGGCGGAGTCCATAAAGGATATGGGCAAGGCGATGGGCGCGCTGCGCGAACGCTATGCCGGGCAGATGGATTTCGGAAAGGCTAGCGTGGCAATAAAAGCGAAGCTTTCCGGTTGACCCTGCCTGCTCCCGAATCCGCGCTCCGGATTCGCTTTCGGCGCTCAGTATTTCTATACTAAAGCCACTCTTCGAATTGCAATTGTAGCCACAGCAGTCGCTAACGGTCCCGAAAGGCGTAAATGGTGTTTTCGCCCCAGTTCCTCGACGAAATCCGCGCCAGACTGACCCTGTCTGACGTAGTTTCACGCGGCGTCAAACTCACGCAGCGCGGCCGCGAACATAGTGGTCTCTGCCCCTTTCACAATGAAAAAAGCCCATCCTTTACGGTATCAAATGACAAAAATTTTTATCACTGTTTTGGCTGTGGTGCACATGGGGATGTAATTGGATATTTGATGCAGGCGGAGGGGATCTCTTTTCCGGAAGCGGTTGAGCGGCTGGCGGCCGAGGCGGGTCTGGAAGTGCCCGTCTCAAGTCCGGAGGAGCGCGAACAAGCGCAGCGCCGGGCTGGGCTGCTTGAGGTAATGGAGGAGGCCTGCGGCTATTACGAGAAGACCCTTCGCTCAACCATTGGCAAAAAGGCGCTCGCCTACTTACATGGGCGCGGTTTGTCGGACGAGACCATCGCGCGGTTTCGACTCGGTTTCGCGCCGCAGGGCAATGCGCTCAAGACCGCAATCATGACGGATGCAATGCCCGAAGCACTGCTCGCCGAAGGCGGTCTGGTGCGCAAGCCCGGTGACGGCCGCCCGAGTTACGACTTTTTCCGCGACCGCGTAATATTTCCCATATCGGATGCGCGCGGTCGCATCATCGCGTTTGGCGGGCGTACTATGGGCGACGGCGAGCCCAAATACCTGAATTCGCCGGACACGCCCCTCTTCGACAAACGTCGCACGCTCTTCGGCCTGGCCCAGGCACGTCGCGCCGCACATGGCCAACACCGCATCCTGGTCACAGAGGGTTATATGGACGTTATCGCTTTGTCGCAGCACGGTATCGAAGAGGCGGTCGCGCCCCTTGGCACGGCGTTGTCGGAAAGCCACCTAGCCTTGTTGTGGAAAGTCACCAACGAGCCGTATCTCTGTTTCGACGGCGACAAAGCCGGGCAGCGTGCTGCGGGACGCTCTGCCGAGCGAGCTTTGCCAATGCTCGCACCCGAACGGAGCCTGCGCTTCATCACGCTGCCCGCCGGCGAGGACCCGGACAGCTTAGTAAGCACGCAAGGGGCCTCGAGGATCGAAGAACTGATCGCCAGATCTGCTCCCCTGGATGCAGTCATCTGGGCGCTCGAGACCGCCGGGCGCGAATTCGATACACCCGAGCGCATCGCAGGGCTCGAAAAACGCCTCGAAGATCGCGCGTTGACGATCGCCGACCGCAAGGTGCAGTTCCAATACCAGTCGCTGTTCCGTCAGAAGGTGCGCGACATGATCACGGCGTCGCGCAATCCCGCTGGAAATGTTGGCGGTTTTCAACGTGGCGGCCAAGGCCAAGATCAGCGCCGCGTCGGTGGCAATTTCAAGCGCGGCGGTGGCGGCGGTTTCGGTTGGGGCGGTAGAGGAAGCCGAGGTGTTGCCCCGTGGGAAGAACGGCGTGCTGGTGCTAGCCTCGGCGGGATACCCGCTTCGGGCAGCCGGTCAGGCCCCGATATCCTTAAAATGCGCCAGGGACAGGTGCTCCTGGCGGCGATTCTCAACCACCCGGACCTGCTCGATATGTTTGCTGAGGATATCGCAATGGTTAAAGTTTCAAACCCTATGCTTGACAACCTCCGGCAGGAAATCCTAAAGGTCTACGCCCTCACGGAGAATCTTGACTCCGAGGGGCTGAAGACCCAGTTAAACAAACAGGGCAACGGCGTGATCTTGCAGTCTGTTCTCACCTCCGATGTTTATGTCCATGCCGGCTTCGCTAAGCAGGACGCGGCCGAAGAGTCGATGAGAACGGGTTTCCTTCAGGTTCTTGCCAGCCACCTCGCTCCGGCACGTAGGGCGGAACTAGAGAATGCAAGGCGCCTTTACGTGAATGAGCCAACCGATGAAAACTGGGAACGATTTGAAAAGCTAAAAAAGGATGGACCCGGGGCGCCGGGAACGGAAGCACCTGCCGGATAGCAGGAGGAAGCAGGTTCATTTGGAGGGCGGGCAAGAAACTGTTATGCCGGTTCTTTTAAATAGACGACCCTCCGATCGCAGGGAAAGGGGGGCGACTGAGAAAAGAAACAAGACGATGCGTACCATCGGGTACGTGATGAAAATTTGTTAGCGTGCCCGGCGGCATTTATTTCCGAGGACTCTGTCCAGAGGAACAGACCGTGATATTGGGGCATTTTGGTAATTGGGGGGACTGAGTCCGGATGGCGACAAAGATCAAAAAGCAACCTGAAGCCAAACCGCAACAGGCAGAAGAGAGCAACGACGCGCCGGTTATCGATTCCGTCGACGCAGCTGTCAAAAAGCTGCTCGAGACCGGGAAAGAACGCGGTTTTGTCACCTATGACGATTTGAATAAGGCGCTGCCGCCGGACGATGTCTCGTCCGAGCAAATCGAAGACACCATGACCCAGCTTTCAGAGCTTGGCATCAATGTTGTCGAAAGCGAAGACGCAGAAGAAACCGAGGCAGAGCCTGAATCTGTCGAGGGCACAGTGGTTGAAAAAACCAAGCCCGCTAATGACGATAATCAGGATCTCGGTCGTACTGATGACCCGGTGCGGATGTACTTGCGCGAAATGGGCTCGGTTGAGCTTCTGTCGCGCGAGGGCGAAATTGCGATCGCTAAGAGGATCGAGGCTGGCCGCGAGAAAATGATCTCGGCGATCTGTGAATCCCCACTGACGTTCCGCGCGCTGCTGTCATGGCGCGAGGGCCTTAAAAATGAGGAAATGCTGCTGCGCGATGTCGTAGACCTTGACGCGGCATATAGCGGCGCCAACCCGCCTAAGGTGAACCCCAACAACCCGAACCCAAACAACAACGTGCCGGCGAATGATTCGGGCCCGATCAAACCGGCTAAGCCGACCGGCGCGCCGACTGGCGAGGCCGAGGGTGAGCCCGACGAGGATGAGGATGAGGATGACGCCGTCAGCGTTTCCATGTCGGCGATGGAAGAAGCGCTGACCCCGAAGGCGCTCAAGAATTTTGACAAGATCGCCAATACATATCCAAAGGTCGCGAAGCTGCGTCAAAAACGCGCTGATGCGTTGAACGGCAATGGCAGCTTTGGAGCGGTGTCTGAAAAGAACCTGAAAAAGTTGACGCGGGAACTCGTCGGCTACGTGAAGCTGGTGCGAATGAACAATTTCCGCATCGAGCAGCTCGTTCAAGAGCTTTACACTTATAACAAGACCCTGCTGCAGCTTGAAGGTCGCCTGTTGCGCATGGCGACCAAGTCTAAAGTGTCGCGCGAGAATTTTCTCCAAGAATATCTCGGTAACGAAACCGACACCAAATGGCTCAACCGGATTAGCCGCCTGTCGGTGAAAGGCTGGAAGCCATTCGTCCAACGGTATAAGAATGATATAAAGAGCATCCGCGATCAGGTCATCGCGTTATCGGACGAGATCGAAATGCCGGTCGATGAATTCCGTCGGCTCGTCAACGAGGTCCAGCGCGGCGAACGCGAAGCCAGCCGCGCTAAGAAAGAAATGGTCGAGGCTAATCTTCGCCTCGTGATCTCGATCGCCAAGAAATATACAAATCGCGGCCTGCAATTTCTCGACCTCATTCAGGAAGGCAATATTGGCCTTATGAAGGCAGTCGATAAGTTCGAATACCGCCGTGGTTACAAATTTTCGACCTATGCCACCTGGTGGATTCGCCAGGCAATTACCCGATCGATCGCTGACCAGGCGCGGACCATCCGTATTCCTGTTCACATGATTGAGACGATCAACAAGCTGGTCCGCACGAGCCGCCAGATCCTCCACGAAATTGGCCGGGAGCCGACACCAGAAGAATTGGCCGAACGCCTCGGCATGCCGTTGGAAAAGGTCCGCAAGGTGCTAAAGATCGCGAAGGAGCCAATTTCCCTCGAGACCCCGATCGGCGACGAGGAAGACAGCCATCTCGGCGATTTTATCGAAGACAAAAACGCCGTTCAGCCGCTGGACGCCGCCATTCAGGGCAACCTGCGCGAGACCACGACGCGGGTGCTTGCATCCCTCACGCCGCGGGAGGAGCGCGTTCTAAGAATGCGCTTCGGCATTGGAATGAATACAGACCATACGCTAGAAGAAGTGGGCCAACAGTTCAGCGTGACCCGCGAACGCATTCGTCAGATAGAGGCGAAGGCGTTGCGCAAGCTGAAACACCCAAGCCGGTCGCGGATGCTGCGGTCATTCCTCGACACGTAGACGAACGTAGATCCACTCAAGGCCAGGAATAAAACGTCGAACAGCCAGATGTGCAATTGTATGCGCCACCCTCGTTGAGATGCTCGGGTCTTCGACTGAAATTTTGAGTAATTTTTGGATGCAGGACCCCTAATTTTGTGGGGCAACATCTCGGCGTTCTTTTTTATTGATCTGTCTCGTATTTGATATCCAATAACTAGATATCGAACTCGCCGTCGGGGGTTTGTAAAATGGCAACATCGCCCACTGCCTTGTGCACCATGACGCGGGAGATGGGTGATACCCAGATCACAAGTTTGTCTTCAATTTTTGTGTTATCAATCTTACGAAGTCGTTTTTTCCGTATATATAATCGTCATGTATAATCATCGTTTTCAGAACCGTCGCCAATGCTAGCGATCTAAGATACGATTTACACCACCTTCGGCCGTTCGACGCGGCGCAGCTCATGAAGTTCGTCGGCCATCGCCTCGATACCGGCGGGGAGTGATGTAGTTTTTTGGTCTGGTCATCTATAAGAATTACTTAATTTTTGCTGATAACAGGAGGTTCGTCCCGTAGCATTAATATGGGCGACCCTTGTCAGTAGTTGGTTTGTAGCCGGCTGGAACGGAAACCACAGATTCTTATGATCAAGATCAACGATACCCTTTCCATTTCGCCAGACGAAATCGAAGAGAGCTTTATCCAGGCCGGTGGGCCGGGGGGGCAGAACGTCAACAAGGTGTCGACTGCGGTGCAACTGCGTTTCGATGCCCGTCGTTCCAAATCTTTGCCCGAACGGGTGCGCCGTCGTCTGGGGTCAATTGCCGGATCTAAATTGACCAAGGACGGCGTTATTATCATAACCGCGAACCGTCATCGCACTCAGGAAGCAAACCGCCGTGATGCTCTCGATCGCCTTATCGCGATGATCATCGAGGCCGACCATCGCCCTAAATACCGCGTCGCCACCCGACCCGGTCGCGCCGCGAAGACGAGACGTACCGATAGCAAGGTGAAGCGCGGCAATGTGAAGAAACTTCGCTCAAAAAAGATTTCAGGTGATGATTAGACGCGCCGGCGGACACTTCATTTTCTTTTTGGCTTTGCCGTGACGTTCGATAGCCCGAGTATCTTTTCTACTAAACTCACCTATCTAAAAAAAAGCTTAGTAGTGTGTTTAAACAGGTATAGTTTTCTGCAAGATCTTTAACAGATCGCAGAACGGATAATCCATGTCCCTCCCGGCTGCAGTTTTTGGACCTTCAGGCAGGTTCGACGTCACTTTTGATGCTGAATAGTTTGACGCTGCTGCAGGTAGTCTTGTCCGTGTACCGCATGGTGATTTTCTTTTATCTGCTGATTTTGGTCGTATGGGTCCTCACCTTTCGTTGTCGGAAGGTGATACGACGGTTGTCGTAAAGAACTTTTTCACTTTTGGTAAAGCCCCGGATCTACGAGTGATGTCTTTGATTATAAATCAAACCTGTTTTCTGGCGACGGTACCTCTCGGCTTTCAGGGACTGACCTGACGCTAACGACTATTGATAGCGGAGCGCGAAACACGAATGTGATCTCGACTAACAACACCGGGGTTATTGAGTTTGAGACCTCAGATTTGTCGATTGATCTGACAAATTCTTCGACCAGTGCGATTGTATCGGCGATGGAGGCTCTTTTGGAGAGTACGGACGCACCTACCAATCTGACCGGCGCTAATGCGGGGGTGACCCAAGGTGGAGCCAATACGGACTCATTATTAATATTTTATGAAGAAAGCGACGATGACGCTGTGATCATCAGATATTTAGAAGGGTCAACATCGGAAGCCGACTACAGTGGTGAATTTTTTGTCATGAGTATTTTTGATTCTCTCAGTGCTGAATCCGGGTCAAACGATACGTTTACCGACGCAAATATTGTGTGAATTAATGCTCGGCAAGTTGGGTGCGGGGTTTGACTTCACGAGGCAGACCTTTCAATTCAGCATGCGAGTTCTACCCGGGGCCATTAAGTTCCTTTCAAATTGGCGGCCGAGCCCCTCGTCAGCGCCACCCGACCGGAACCAACCAAATCGCCTCAATACAGACGCAGTAGTTTTATTGTGCCGCCACGGTCTCCGGCACCGTGCCGAGATGACGTACTTTCGGAATTACTTCGTCCGCGAAGATGCGAAGGTTCTTCTCCGTCAGATCGGCTGGCAACGTTCCAAATTGCAACATCGGCGCAATATTTCCGAAGCCCATCTCGGTCTGGTATTCCTCCAGCTTCTCAGCCACGGTTGCCGCCGAACCGCATAGGAACATGCCGTTCTCGATCAGTGCATCGCAGGTAAGGTAATTCTGGCGGACCTTGTACTTGCCCTCGATAACTCCCTTGTAGCTGCTAAGCGAAGAGTAGCCTGGTGGCAATTTATACTGAACCGGAGACATGATGAATTTGTTAAACAGGCTTTCAATGTGGGGTGCGGCTTCTTTTCGGGCTATCTCATCTGTTTCGGCCACATAAGCGGGCATCGCCCAGCCAAGCTGTTCCGGCGGGCATTCGTAACCGAATACTTCACACTG
>MDTB01164989.1_pt1 | contig 25799 bp, 24 predicted proteins | sample 811161 | NCBI WGS metagenome assembly MDTB01 (sample SAMN05326650, study PRJNA326480) | marine metagenome | isolation source: seawater | place: Mediterranean Sea | collected 2009
CACACTCTAAACAATTAAAAGAAAGTGAAAAATCACCTTCATTAGCCTGAAATCCACTAACATAAATAAAATAATCATATCCGCTTTCGTAATTGAAACTTAATTTTGAGTGTAAATAACTACTTTCACAATCAGAATCATCATTTCCACCAATACATAATAAATTAAACCCATCGTCTCTGAAAACATGTAATTTTGTATCATAAGAAGAATCGCACAAAAACAAATCTACAATACCTGTATTTTGTGAGTTAAAAACATACCAAACTCCTGGAGATTCATCAACTGAAGTCCCACAGTCATTCAATCCTATGTCAGTTAAATATTGTTGATCCGAATTAAAATTTAAAGTTGTAGAGGAAACTAAATCCCCACAATAAATCTGATTGGCATCAGAAATTTGGTCATTATTTTGAGAAAAACCAAAAAAAGGAATCATAAAAGATAAAAAGAGTACTAATTTTTTCATTATGAATTATATATAATAGCAAATATACAACATATCATGATTATAATTTTCCATATATATTAAATTTTATAAATTTGATTCATGAAAAACAAAACTTTACTAATAGGATTAATTATTTTAATAGGAGCATTTTCTAGATTAATTCCTCACCCACCAAATTTTACTGCTATTGGAGCAATATCTATTCTAGGGGGTATTTATTTTGGAAAAAATTATTTAGCATTTATTTTACCTTTTTTTGCTATGCTAATTTCTGATGTAATAATTGGGAATCTAAATATGACTGTATATTTAGCATTTCTAATGATAATTCCTCTTGGAATAATAGTTAGAAATAAGATTTCTAATTTTTCATTATTTACAACATCAATTACTGCAAGTTTACTGTTTTTTTTGATTACAAATTTTTTTGTTTGGATTAACTCCTCCCCTTTAGATGGAATATATTATTGCCCACCAAACTTTATGGGCTTAATTAAATGTTACACACAAGCAATTCCTTTCTTTTTTAATACTTTATTAGGAGACTTGTTTTTCTGTTTTTCTTTATTTGGACTTTATGAAATTATTACCAAAAAGAAATTTATCTATATAAATTCATGAAAAAAATACTAATCCTTGGGTGCGGTAGAGTTGGAAGAACTATTTGTCTTGATTTAGCTCTTGAAAACAATATTACTGTTGCAGATATATCTGATGAGAATTTAAAAAAAGTAAATAGAAAAAATATTACAACTATTAAATTTGATATTTCAAATAATAAAAAATTAAGAAAATTAATACAAGGTTTTAATTTAGTTATTAGTTGTGTGCCTGGTTTTATGGGATTTAAAACACTTAAAACAATAATAGAAGAACAAATAGATGTTGTTGACATTTCATTTTTTCCAGAAGATGCACTCGAACTATCAAAACTAGCTAAAGAAAAAAATGTTACAGCAATTGTTGATGCAGGAGTTGCTCCTGGTTTAAGCAATTTAATATTAGGTTATTACGACTCTTTATATAAAGTAAATTATTACGCTTGCTACGTTGGGGGACTCCCCAAAATAAAAAATTTACCATTTGAATATAAAGCCCCCTTCTCTCCTATTGATGTAATTGAAGAATACACTAGACCAGCAAGACTATATGAAAATTCACAAATTATAACCAAAGAACCTTTAACTGAGTTAGAATTACTAAGCTTTGAAGCTATTGAAGATCTAGAAGCATTTAATACTGATGGATTAAGAACACTGTTATTTACCATGCATCATATACCTAATATGAAAGAAAAAACTTTGAGATACCCTGGTCACGCAGAAAAAATAAAGATTTTAAAACAAGGTGGTTTTTTTAATGAACAAGAAATAAAAATTAATGATAAAAAAATAATCCCATTACAAATCACCACTGAAATCTTAAAAAAAGATTGGTTTTTAAATGAAAATGATTTAGAATTCACTGTAATGAAAATCGAAATTCATAATTCAGAAAAAATATTTACTATTGATTTATTTGACGAATACGACCCTAAATTACAAATGTCATCAATGTCAAGAACTACTGGTTATACCTGCACAGCCTGTGCTGATATGTTAAATAAAGGTATTTTTAAAGAAAAGGGAATTATTCCTCTAGAGTTAATCGGGAAAAACAAAACTTACTACAGTTATATAATTGAATACTTAAAAAATAGGAATGTTATATTAAAAACCCAAGAAAAAGAAAAAAATAACTAAATTTAACCCCCTAACAACAAAAAATTAAAAAAATGGAAAATTCTAAATCTTGTAGCAGGTCCTCTTGTTGGACTATGATTATAGCAATAATTGCATTATTAATTTCACTTTTATGTCTAGGAATTATAATTGGCCAATGTATGAGTGATTGTTCATCTAAAAAAATAAACTGTAAAACTAAATCATATAAAAACTGCAAGAAATCAGATTCTTACTCAGGCAGCACATGTAATTATGAGAAAAAAGATAAAAAATGTAGCAAGAAATGGAATAATGAAGATGAGAATGAATCAATAGAAAAATAATAAAATAGAACTTATATGAAAAACAATATTTTAAAAACAACTATTCTAATAACTATTTTAGGGGTAGTATTCTTAATGATTAATAATGGAAAATACGTTCTCTTTCCAGAAAAAAACAACGTTAATAATATTAACAAAGATGAGTTTAAATATCAGACAGAACAATTTGCTGACATAAAAATGATTAGATATCAAGTTCCTGGTTTTGAAGAACTTGATTTAAGGCAAAAGAAATTAATATATTATTTATCTCAAGCATCTTTATGCGGAAGAGATATAATTTTTGATCAAAATTATAGACATAATTTAAAAATAAGAAGAACATTAGAATCTATTATAGCAAATTATAGTGGAGATAGAAATAATGAAGAATTTAATAAATTTATGATATATGTAAAACGATTTTGGTTTTCAGGAGGAATCCATCATCATTACTCTAGTGCAAAATTACAACCTGGCTTTTCACCCGAATTCCTAAATAAGTTAATCTCAAATACAGAATCATCGGATGATTATCCATTTCCGTTAGATAATAAAGAAACTAAATCTGAATTATTTCAATTTGTTAGTAATATTATATTTGATGAGAAAACAGACCTCAAAAGAGTTAATCGTGACGAAGGGGCAGATATTATTTTAGAGTCAGCAAATAATTATTACGGACCTAATATTTCAGAACTTGATGTAAGTCAATTTTATCAAAAAGAATTTGAAGAAAGAGCACCTGAGTATGGACTAAATTCTCAGTTAGTTAAAGAAAATGGTAAAGTTTTTGAAAAGATCTATAAAGTTGATGGAATGTATGGTAAAGCATTAAAAGAAATGATTTTTTGGATTGAAAAAGCAAAAACCGTTGCAGAAAATGAAGAACAAAAGAAATCATTTGATCTATTAATTGAATATTACACGACTGGAGACATTTACAAATGGGACGAATATTGTGTACAATGGGTAAATAATCAAACTGACATAGATTGGATTAATGGCTTTGTTGAAGTTTATGGTGACGCTGCAGGAAGAAAAGGTGCATATGAATCTATTGTTCAGATTAAAGATATGGAAGCATCTAAAACAACTGAAGTAATAAATGAATATGTCCAATGGTTTGAAGACAACTCAAGTATAATGGATGAACATAAAAAAGAAAATGTTGTTGGAGTAAGCTACAAAGTTGTAACAGTAGCTATGGAATCAGGAGATGCATCACCATCTACTCCTATTGGAGTTAACTTACCAAACAATAATTGGATTAGAACTGAAAAGGGTTCTAAATCAGTAAGTTTAGGAAATATTATAGCTGCATATGGCGGAGCGGCATCTGGAAGTGGTTTTTTACAAGAATTTTGTTATTCTGAAGAAGAGATTGAAAGAGCAAAAAAATATGGAGATAAAGCAGATAAATTAGGGACATTACTTCATGAGGTTGTTGGTCACGCCTCTGGAAAAATAAATGACGGTGTTGGAACTCCAAAAGAAACATTAAAAAATTATAAATCAACACTTGAGGAAGCAAGAGCTGATTTAGTTGGACTATATTATATGATAAATAACAAACTCATTGAAATTGGTTTAATGGAGTCAATTGATTGTGGAAAAGCAGATTATGATTCATATATAAGAAATGGATTAATGCTACAATTAAGAAGAATTGAATTAGGTGATAATATTGAACAAGATCATATGAGAAATAGACAACTTGTAGCATCTTGGGCATATAAAAGAGGTCTTGAAGATAACGTAATTGAAAAAAAAGTAAAAAATGGAAAAACTTATTTTGTAATTAATGATTATAAAAAATTACAAAATATTTTTGGAGAATTATTAAGAGAAATTCAAAGAATTACATCGGAAGGAGATTTTAAATCAGGAAAAGAATTAGTTGAAAATTATGGTGTTCAAGTTAATCAAGAGATTCATGAAGAAGTATTAAATAGATCGAAAAAATTTAATAGCGCTCCGTATGGGGGATTTATTAATCCAAAATACAGTTTAGTTAAAAATAATGATGAAATAATTGATGTCAAAATTGAATATCCTGATGATTTTGAAACTCAAATGATGGAATATGCAAAAGATTATTCTTTTCTTCCTAATGTAAATTAATTTATTTAAATTTCTTCAATAGACTCAACAAAGTTAATACCCTCTTTTTCAAGAGATTTGAGTATTGGAACATATAATTCTTTATAAACAGGAATTCTTACTCCCCTTAGTGAGATTTTACCTTCTAAAATTAATTTAGCAGCAAAAAATATTGGTAACCCGACTGTTTTTGCCATTGCTGTTCTAATATTATCGGTTCCAATTACTACCATTGAACTTAGAAGTCTTTTATGATTCTTATCAGCATCAAATTCAAATTTATGTTGCATGACAATCATATCTTTATCATTATCACGTAACTTCCATTTATTTTCTAAAACATTTTGAATATTTTCACCATTAGAAAGTTTGCTATCAAAATCTGAATTAAAAATATCTAAATAATTTATTTTCTCTAAAGTCAACTTATCATTTATCTTATTTTTTCTTGATAGAAATTCACTTTTAGATATTGTTTTTTTTGCCTTATCATAAGAAGTCAAGCCAGCATCAACTAGAAAATCCCAAGCAGATGAAAAACCTTTATTTCTCATAGTCCCTCTAACTAAAGTATGAATATTATGTAAACTATATTTTTCTTGATAATGTAAAGAATCCCTATTAGGGTAAGACTCGAAATTTCCATAATTAGGTATTGTTACAGATTCTGTATTTTTGAACACCTGATTATATGAAATTTTTTTCAGTTTACCATTTTTTAAATATTTTGCCCCATCACTTCCTGCTAAAACAACATTTCTAGGATTCCAAGTGAATTTATAACCCCATGGATTATCACAAGAATCAGGAGCTATTAAACCTCCACAAAAAGATTTAAAGGAAGTAATTTTGAAATTTTGGCTTTTTAATGAATCTATGATACTCATAGCAGAAATATGATCAATCCCAGGATCCAAACCAATCTCATTTAACATCAAAATATCTGCCTTTATTGCTTGATCATGAAAAGATTTCATTTCCTCTGAAACATAAGATGCTGTTATTAAGTTTTTTTTATAATTCAAACAATCCTTTGCTATTAATGTGTGAAAACGAGCAGGTAACATTGAAATAATTAAATCAGATTTTTTAATTTCTAAATGTCTTAATTTATCATCATGAATATCAAAAACTAAAGTTTTGAAATTTAAAAAATTAGAAAACTGGTTTAAAAATTCATTTTTAAACTGATCTAAAACAGTGATAAAAACATCATTTGAAATTGAATAATTTAACAAATACTCAATTAATACACTTGAGGATCTACCAGTACCTATGACAAGAATATGTTTCATTTTACGAAAAATAATATTTTTTTTAATAAACTAACTAAATATTTATTATAATTTAGCTAACATGTTAATAATAACTATTGATTTAAGTCAATAATTATTTTTTTGTACAGAAATTAGAAAAAAACTAATGACAACTATTTTAAAAAAACTTAACATAAACACAAATGTTAAGTGGAATTTAAGTCCAAGTGAAATAGAAAAAATTTGCCTTCAAGAAGGAAGCGCAAAAAAAACAAATCTAGGAGCCATAACAATTGATACTGGAAAATTCACTGGAAGAGCCCCAAAAGATAGATATATTGTAAAAGATATCGAAACAAGTAAAAAAGTTTGGTGGGGGAATATTAACCAACCTTATCCTGAAGAAAAATTCAACAAATTAAAAAGTAAATTAATACTTCATATTAACTCTAAAAAAGAAATATATGCAAGGAACTGCTTTGCTTGTGCTAACAAAAATTACAAATTAAACATTACTGTAATTTCAGAAACTCCTTGGGCAAGTCTATTTGCTTATAATATGTTTTTAAGACCGGACAGTGAATTAAATGATTTTAAAACAGACTGGACAATTATTTGCGCACCTTCATTTAAAGCAAACCCAGAAAAAGATAATACTAGAAAAGAGAATTTTGCAATTATTAGCTTCTTAAATAAAGAAATAATTATTGGTGGAACTGCTTATACGGGGGAAATAAAAAAAGGAATCTTTTCTGTTTTAAATTTTTTATTACCAACTAAAAATAATGTTTTATCTATGCATTGCTCAGCCAATATTGGTGAAAGTAATGATACTGCTTTATTTTTTGGTTTGTCAGGAACTGGAAAAACTACACTATCAGCTCATAAAAAAAGAAAATTAATTGGAGATGACGAACATGGTTGGGATGATAATTCAATCTTTAATTTTGAAGGAGGATGTTACGCTAAATGTATTGACCTTTCTTATGAAAAAGAACCAGATATCTATTCAGCAATTAAAAGTGGTGCGTTACTAGAAAACGTATGTTTTAGAAAAGGAACAGACGAAATTGATTTTAGTGATAGCTCTAAAACTGAAAATACTAGAGTTAGCTACCCTATTTATCATATCGAAAACATTGCAGCACCCTCTTTAGGAAAAGCTCCAAAAAATATATTTTTTTTAACTGCGGATGCTTTTGGAGTCCTTCCTCCAGTTTCAAAATTAGATCCAAACCAAGCTATGTTTCATTTTATATCAGGTTATACAGCAAAAGTGGCTGGAACCGAAGATGGAGTTACTGAACCAGAAGCAACATTTTCATCTTGTTTTGGAGCCCCATTTATGCCACTCCACCCAACTTTTTACGCTAAAATGCTTTCTAAAAAAATAAAAGAAAAAAATGTTAATGTTTGGTTAATAAACACAGGTTGGGTATCTGGACCTTATGGAGTTGGTTATCGTATTAAGTTAAATCATACAAGAGCTATAATTGATTCTGCATTAAATAATGACTTAACTAAAGAAGAATATATAACCGATGAGATTTTTGGTTTAAAAATACCTAAATCCTGCCCTAATGTTCCTGACAATATTTTACAACCTTGGAAAACTTGGGACAGCAAATCAAGCTATCTTAAACAAGCCAAAAAATTAGCTATTCTATTTAATGAAAATTTTGAAAAATTTAACAAATTTTCAGATAAAGAAATTTTATTAGGAGGGCCAATATTCAAAAAATAAAACTTGATGCAGTTGTTTTACTCTAAAGATATAACCACTAATCTTTATTTAAGTAATGAAGAAAGTAAACACTGTTTACAAGTTTTAAGAAAAAAAAAAAATGATATAATTTTCGTTACTGATGGAAATGGCTTTCTTTATAAATGTAAAATTGAAAAAATAAATTCTAATAATGTTTATGTTAAAATACTAAACAAAACTCAAGAAATAAGAACAAAAAAAATTGAATTAGCAATTTCATTTCCTAAACAAAGAAATAGAATAGAGTGGATTATTGAAAAAGCAACTGAAATTGGAGTAGATTTAATAACTCCATTAATTTGTGAAAAATCTGAAAGAATTAAGATAAACAAAGAAAGAATAAATAAAATAGCTATTTCTGCCATGAAACAGTCATTAAGAACATATTTACCTAAAATTTCTGAAATTCAAGAATTTTCAAAATTTGTAAAATCAAATAAATTTGAGCAAAAATTTATTGCTCATTGTAAAGAAGATTCAGAAAAAATAAAAATAGAGTGTGTGAAAAATAATAATACTTGTATTCTAATTGGTCCTGAGGGAGATTTTTCAAATGAAGAAATAAAAATTGCTAATAAAGCAAATTTCAAGTCTGTCACATTAAGTAAAAATAGATTAAGAACTGAAACTGCAGCAATTGTTGCATGTTACTCATTAATATAACAAACATGAATAGACTATATTTTTTAATTTTATTTTTAATTTTAAGTAGCTCTAATAATTTAAAAACAAATAGTTATCAATTTGCAATTCTAAAATATCAAGGTGGTGGAGACTGGTATTCAAATCCTACTTCATTAAAAAATTTAGCTTTATTCTGTAATAAAAATTTAAATATGAATATAAAACCTGAATATGCAATAGTTGATGTAGGCAGTTCAGAAATATTCAACTACCCATTTATTCACATGACGGGCCATGGAAATGTTTATTTTAATGAAGAAGAATCTAGAAATTTAAGAAAATATTTACTTGCTGGTGGTTTTTTACATATCGATGATAATTATGGGATGGATACTTATGTGAGATCTGAAATGAAAAAAGTTTTTCCTGAACTAGATTTTGTTGAGATTACTAAAAATCATAAAATTTATAACATGAAATATAAATTTAAAAATGGCTTACCAAAAATTCATGCACATGATAATAAAAAATCACAAGCTTTCGGATTAATTAAAAACGGTAGATTACTTTGTTTTTATACATATGAATGTGACTTAGGAGACGGATGGGAAGATGAAAACATTCATCAAAACTCTATCCAAAAAAGAGAAGAAGCTTTAAAAATGGGAGCTAATATAATAGATTATGTGATGACTAATAACTAAATTTGGTTTATGAAAAAAATTTCTAGCAGCTTTTTAGGAATAATAATTAGTTTAGTTTTATTATTTCTTTTTTGGAAATTAAGTGTTTTATTTGCCTATTTATTTATATCAATCATACTAGCAATTGTTCTAAATCCACTAAATAACAGATTGCAAAAAAACAAAATCAACAAAGTTTTTTCATCTTTAGTTTGTTTATTTATAATATTTCTCGTGATATTTATCTTAGGGTTTGTTGGACACCCTTTAATATTAGATGAAATTGAGACAATAAGCAAGGTAGACTACAAAGGCTTTCAAAAGTACTTAAATGATAGTATTTCTGATATAAATAGATTTCTTAAAAATTATAATATCAATGGAAATATAAAAAGTGAAGAAATTTTCTCACTCATTAACTTTTCTTCTTTTACAAGTTTGTTTGCAAAAACTTTTAGTCTACTTGGTAATATTTTCTTAGCCACTTTTTCCATTTGTTTTATTACATTTTTTTTACTTAAAGATTCAGATTTAATTAAAAATAATTTTTTGAAATTTATTTCTAAATACACAAAAAGTGCAGATAAAAAATTATTGGAAATTACTTATTACTTGAGAAGATATTTCTTAGGATTAGTTACTCAACTATCTGTTTTATTTATATGCTATGGAGTTGGAATGGGTTTTTTAAATATTGAGCACGCATGGATCATTGCATTATTTGCTGCAATTATTAACATCATCCCTTACGTAGGTCCAATTATAGGTTTTTCATTTGCGGCAATTATTATTATTACAACAACTCAAAATATTGATATTATTCCAATTACATTAATTAAGACTTTCATTCTCTTTGGAGTTATTCAAACATCTGATAATTTCTTTTTTCAACCACTAATTTTCTCTAAAATTCTTAAAATCCATCCTTTAGAAATATTTACCATTGTTTTATCAGCTGGAATGCTAGGCGGAATCGTTTGGATGTTATTAGCAATACCAACTTATGCAGTACTTAAAATATTAATTGGAAATATTATTAAATAGTACTAAATCTTATTATTAATAAAATCAATACCTCTAAAAATATAAATATATAAATCTGTATCTGATTCAATAAATGGCACATCTTTTCTATATTTTTTTAATAAAGAGTTAATAATTCTAGAACTTTTCTTATTACTAATTTCAAGAGCTTGAGCTGCATTCATTAACTCAATAGATAATAGTTTAATTAAGTTATTTAAAACTCTATTTAATTTTAAAGCAGAATTTGCCCCCATACTAACATGATCTTCTTGACCATTAGATGAAACTATACTATCAACGGAAGATGGAGAACATAATTGCTTATTTTGACTTACAATGGAAGCAGCAGTGTATTGAGTTATCATAAATCCAGAATTCAGCCCAGAGTTATTGATCAAGTATTTTGGAAGATTTCTTTCACCTGATATTAAATTAAATACTCTTCTTTCAGAAATATTACCCAATTCACTTAAGGCAATAGCTAAATAATCCATACTCATTGCCAAGGGTTGTCCATGAAAATTGCCACCAGAAATAATTTTTTCTTCTTTTTCAAAAACGATTGGATTATCAGTCACTGAATTTATTTCAATTTCAATAATTTTTTTAAAATAATTTACAACATCTTTAGTAGCTCCATGAACTTGGGGAATACATCTAAAAGAATAAGGATCTTGAACAAAATCATTATTTAAGTGAATCCCCTTACTTCCTCTTAAATTATTTAAAATGTTATTTATCGTGTCTAGCTGACCTTGATAAGGCCTAACTAATGATATTAATTTAGAAAAGGGTTCTGCTCTACAAGAAAAAGCCTCTAAAGATATTGAAGCTATTAAATCTGATACTTTATTTAATTTAATACTCTTAAGTAGTACCCAAACACTATAAGACAACATAAATTGAGTGCCATTAATTAATGCTAATCCTTCCTTGTAAGACAATCTATAAAGATTTAAACCTTTTTTGTTTAGTATATTTTTAGATTTTTTTATGCCTTTTTTAGAGTAAAACTCTCCCCTTCCTATTAATGGTAAAGACATGTGAGCTAGTGGAGCTAAATCGCCTGAAGCACCTAGAGATCCTTGTTCATAAATAACGGGAATTAAATCTTTATTATAAAAAGAAATTAAATGTTTGATTAAACTTACTCTAACACCAGAAAATCCTAGACACAAAGAATTAATTTTTAAAAGTAACATTAATTTTGCTATTTCTTTTGGAACTACATCCCCAGTGCCACATGCGTGAGAAAGAATTAAATTTTCTTGTAAAATATTAATATCCTTTTTTTTTATTTCTGTATCACATAATGAACCAAAACCAGTATTAACTCCATAAACTTTTTCAGAAGATTTAGATATTTTTTTCTCTAAGAAGGATCGAGATTTAGATATTTTACTCTCTACAGTCTTTGACAATCTTAACTTTTGATTTTCAAATAACACTTTCGCTATTTTTTCAATATTAAGTTTTTCTCCTAATTCAAAAAATTTATTCATTTTTTAATTTATTTATTATGGCTTTTAAACTAATACTTTCTTGAGTGCCATTAATCATATTTTTAAGAGTAATTTTTTTTGTTTTAAGTTCTTCATCTCCTACAAAAGCAACATAATTAATTTTCTTCTTATTTGCGTAAGACATTTGCTTTTTTAGCTTTACATTATCAGGGAAAATTTCACATTTAATACCACAATCTCTCATTTGATCAACATATGATTGAGACAAAATAGATTCTTTTTCTCCTAAATTAACAAACATCAAGTCAATTGAATAATCTAAATCTTTCGGAAAAAGCTTTAAGTCTGTTAAACAAATTAAAATTCTTTCTACTCCAAAAGATATTCCAACTCCACTACCAATATTATTACCAAACAAAGTAGTTAAATTATCATATCTCCCTCCCCCACCAATACTACCAATATTTAACTTGTCCGTTTTAATTTCAAAAATCATTCCTGTATAATAATCCAACCCTCTTGCTAATGAAAAATCAAATTCTACTTTTAATGTTTTAAGATTAGAAATTTTTGAAAAAAGATTCATAATTTCATTTTTTCCATCTTCAATTGATTGATTATTAAAATCAAACAAACTAGAAAATTCAGAATTAAAATTTTTAATTGAAAAAGATTTACTAAATAAAGACTCAAAAAACAAAATATTTTTTTTAGTTACCTCATTAATTTTTAAAAAATTTACAAACCCATCTTTACCATATTTATCAATTTTATCTAATGAAACACAAAAATCAGAAAATGAGAATTTTGGAGACAAAAAATCATATAGACCTTCTAGAATTTTTCTATTATTTAATTTTAAAACAACATCATTTAATTTTAAAGAATTAAATACTTCATCACATATTTTTACAAGATCAGATTCCAACCATATAGATTTACTTCCTATAACATCAACATCGCATTGGGTAAATTCTCTCAATCTTCCTTTTTGTGGTCTATCTGCCCGCCAAACTTTCTGAATTTGATATCTTTTAAAAGGTAAGATTATTTTAGATTGATTATTAGAAACATATCTAGCAAATGGAATAGTAAGATCATATCGCAATGCTTTATCAGAAATAAGAGGAGCTATTATATTATAATCCGATTTTAATATTTCTTTTTTATCTATTTTAGAAAAAAAATCTCCACTTTTTAATAACTGATAAACTAATTTATCTCCTTCCGAACCATAATTACCTATTAATGATTCTCTTTTTTCAATAGCAGGTGTTTCTAAAGGAGAAAAACCGTATTTTTCAAACACTCTTTTCATTATAGAAAACACATATTCTCTCCTCTTAACTTCTTGAGAAGAAAAGTCAGGCATACCACTTAATGAAAAATTCTTACTAGCCATTTCTTAATCAATTAATATATATACAGCAAAACAAATATCGATAATATTTTTATATTTGTTTCCCCAATAAATAGATTAATTTTATTAAAATCATTATGAATTATTATACTTTCTTTTTTCTTTTTTCATTTATATTTTGTTATTCTCAAGTTAAACCAATTGAATTCACAGAATTTACCCTTGATAATGGACTCCATGTAATTTTACATGAAGATAATACAACTCCCATAGTTGCAATTTCTATTATGTATCATGTTGGCTCCAAAAATGAAAATCCAAAAAGAACAGGCATGGCTCATTTTTTTGAACATTTATTGTTTGAGGGATCTGAAAATATTGCCAGAGGAGAATTTGATGATTACATAGAAAGTTCAGGTGGATCGAATAATGCATACACATCAAATGATAAAACTTATTACCATGAAGTTCTCCCATCAAATCAATTAGAATTAGGTCTGTGGCTTGAATCTGAAAGAATGCTTCATGCTAAAATTGAACCTATTGGTATAGAAACTCAGAGAGAAGTGGTAAAAGAAGAAAAAAGACAAAGAGTAGATAATCAACCATATGGCACAATGATTGAAGAAATGATGAAAAGAGCCTATTTAGAACATCCTTACAAATGGACAGTAATTGGTTCAATGGAACATATAGATTCAGCTTCTGAAGAAGAGTTTATGTATTTTTATGAAACATTTTATGTTCCAAATAATGCTGTATTATCCATCGCAGGGGATATAAAAATAGATGAAACAAAAAATTTAGTAAATAAGTATTTTTCTACTATTCCAAAAGGAAATCATGAAATACCAAGACCAAATATTACAGAACCAAGAAAAAGTGAAGAAACAAGAGATACAATATTTGATAATATCCAACTTGATGCTATTATTCATGGATTTAACATTCCAGCTCAGGGAACTAAAGACTTTTATGCAGTTGATATGTTAAATAAATTGTTGTCTGATGGAAAAAGTTCAAGACTTCATAAAGAACTAGTAGAAAAAAGCCAAAAATGTGTTTATGCTGGTGCTTTTACATTTAATTTGGAAGACCCAGGCTTAACTTTAGCTTTTGCAATGGCAAACTCTGGGGAAAAAGCTGAAGAAATCGAAAATATAATGGATAAAGAATATAAAAAACTTAAGTCTCAACTAATTACAAATCAAGAATTAGAAAAAATTCAGAATCAAATAGAAAGTGATTTTATAAATTCTAACTCAAGAATGGATGGTATTGCAGAAAGTTTAGCCAACTATCATTTATTTTATGGTGATGCAAATTTAATTAACAAAGAAATAGAAAAATATTTAGGTGTCACAAAAGAAGATATAATGAATGCTGCCAAAAAATATTACAACAAAGAAAATAGAGTTACTCTCTATTATTTACCAAAAAAATAAAAAAACTAATTATGAAAAAAATACTAACATTAAGTTTATTTCTCATTTCAAGTCACTTTTTTTCTCAAGAAAACGCATGTGATTGTGTAAAAGTCGGTATCCAAACAATGCAAAGTATAGAGAGGGGCGCTTCCGAAAAAACTTTACAAAAAAGATTTAAAAAACAAAATCAAAAATGTGATAAATTAAGTCAAAATCTAGGATCAGATTTTGAAAAAAAAAATGGCTTCTTGTGATAATTTTCCAAAATTAACACAATTAATGGCCAGAGTTCAAAAAACTTGGTATTTATTAGATTCAGGTAAAATTGAAACTAAAATGGTAGAAGCATTAGAAGAAAAAGCCAAAACCGAAGAAGAAATAGTTGAAGAAGTGCCAGTAATTGAAGAAGTGCCAGTAGTTGAAGAAGTGCCAGTAGTTGAAGAAGTGCCAGTAGTTGAAGAAGTGCCAGTAGTTGAAGAAGTAACCATAATTGAAGAGGCACCTACTGAAGAGGAAATTGAAGAAAAATTACAATTTGAAGAGGCTGATGATAAGGATAAAAGTAATAGCATAGAAATAGTTATTCAAAATATCACATCTTGTTTACAATTTGCTGAAAAAAAGAAAATAAAAAATGAAATAAATGGAAAATACTCGTATCAAAAAACATTTAGTTCTGAAGGTTGGCAATGTATTGAAAATAGTATAAAACAATATATTACTGATTTTGATTTCCAAACAGATTGGAGTTCTAATATTTATTTATCCAAAAACTTTGAAAAAAAACAATTATTTGATATAAAAAATATATTAATTAGTGAATCTAAAAAGAAAAAAAGAAATTATGACTATTTAAACATAATAGCTGAAAAATTGGATCAGATTTCTTCAAATATACAATCAGGAAAAGAACAATGGAAAAAGATACATGGTTTCAGAAGTGAGGCGCCTAAAGCAGGAAAAGCCCCTGAAATAAAAATTGGTAACTATCAGGATTTTCAATTAAAAAATGGATTAAATGTAATATTGGTAGAAAATCATAAAAAACCTGTCGTTTCTTTTTACCTAGTTCCTGATTTTAACCCTTTTTTAGAAAATGAAAAAGTAGGTACAAAGGACATTTTAGCAATGATGATGGGAACAGGGACCAAAACAAAAAATAAAGGAGAAATTGATGAAACAATTGACTATATCGGCGCTACAGTTAATTTTAATGGTTTAGATGGTTTTTTTGCTTCATCATTAAAAAAACATCAAACAGTTTTACTTGAATTGATGAATGACATAATAAATAACTCTATTTTTTCTGAGGAAGAATTTAATAAAGCTAAAAAACAACTTTTATCTGGATTAGAAAGTCAAAAAAGTAATTCTGAGGCAATATCTAATAATATTAGTAATTTATTAAACTACGGAAAAAATCACCCTTATGGAGAACTTTTAACAGAAAAAACCGTAAATAATATTGAATTAAAAGATGTGAAAAATATGTATTCTCAATATTTCAGACCTAATATTTCATATCTAGTAATTGTTGGGGATATTAATATTGACGAAGCTAAAGAAGTTAGTAATAAATATTTTAAAAAATGGAAGAAGAAGAAAATTGCTATGTCTGAACCAATAGATTGTTATCCACCTAAATCAAATCAAGTTTCTTTTGTTCACAAAGAAGGGGCTGTTCAATCAACAATAAAAATAACTTATCCAATAAATTTAAAACCAGGCTCAAAAGATGATATCACATGTAAAGTAATGAATAGTATATTAGGCGGTGGTGTTTTTTCAGGTAGATTAATGCAAAATTTACGTGAAGACAAAGCATTTACATACGGAGCAAGATCAAGATTATCCACTGATAAATTTATTGGAGAATTTGTAGCAAAAGCTGATGTAAGAAATGAAGTGACTGACAGTTCTGTTGTAGAATTTATTTATGAATTAAATAAAATGAAAAGAGAATTAGTGACAGTTAAAGAATTAAATATTATTAAAAATTATATGACGGGAAGCTTTTCAAGATCATTAGAGAGTCCATTTAGAGTAGCTCAATTAGCTTTAAATATTAAAATGAATGATTTAGATAAAAATTATTATAAAAACTATTTAAAACTCCTAAATAGCGTTTCGGTAAAAGACATTTATACAGTAGCTCAAAAATATATGAAACCCAATAATTGTAATATTGTTATTGTAGGAAATAAAGATATCGCAAATACATTAGAAAAATTTGATGGGGATGGAAACATAACATATTATGATTTTAAAGGAGATATTGTAAAAATGGAAAAGAAAGAAATTTCAGATAACATCACATTTGAATTAATAATAAATAATAATATAAAAGCTTTAGGGGGAAAAGAAAATATGAATAATTGGAATGATGTAATATTAAAATCAGAAATGGAAATACAAGGAGCTCCAATGAAAATCAACCTAAATCAAGGTTATAAAAAACCTAATATGTTTTATATGAGTATGCAAGCAAAAATGTTAGGTGAGTTACAAGGAATTAAATATAATGGCACAAATGCTTCAATGTCAGGTATGCAAGGTGAAAAAATTTATTCCGAGGAAGATATTCAAAAAGAAATGGAAGGGTTTTTATTATTTCCAATACTTTCAAGAGATCAATTAGAACATCAATTTGAACTAAAAGAAATTGAAGATATTAATGGAATGGATTCGTATAAAATAATTAGAACTAATAAATTAGGTGATAAAAAAAGTATGTTTTTTGACATCAAAACTGGTCATTTAATTAAAGAAGTTTTTCAGAAAGATGGAATGCAAAATATTATCGAATATTCAAATTATACTAATTACCAAAGTCTAGTTTTCCCTAAGAATACTTCAATTACAGTAATCACTGAACAAGGTACACAAATCATAAAAGCTACTTTGAATGAAGTAATAATAAATCAAGGAATTGAAGATTCAATGTTTAATTAAATTTTAATTCTGATTTATATTAATTATGAAGCAAAAAAAAAGGGACCTAATTGGTCCCTTTTTTATCATAAGAATTAAACTTATGCTTTTTTAACTAAAGGAAGTCCAGTTCTTGAACTTTCAACAACTTGCTTTCCAGCTGGAAGATCGCATGAATTTGATCTTTCATCTCTAGCAAAATAATAAATTGTTTGATTTCTTCCTCCTCTTAGAGTTACATCTTTTGAGTGTAGATAGTAAGTTACTCCTTTACTATTTTTATGTGAATATCCCATAATCTTAATTTTTTTAGTTATTATTCTTGGTGAATATAATGAAATATAATTTAATTATCAGAGAATAATTAGATATTTTTTATCTAATAATGAACTTTTTTTCAACACTACCATCATCAAATAACATAAAATATGGTTTTTTTTGACTTTCTACATCTGTTATTCGACCTAAAAAATCAAAAATTTTAAGTGGATTTTTCTCTTTTTTATAATCTTCTATTGAAGAATCGCAATTAGGGGGAGAAAATAAATTTATATCTATAATACTTATTCCATTAGAACTATAACTAATTTCAGAGTGATTGACAGAGAATTGTGTAGAAAAAGGATTATATGAAAGGGATATATATTCATTTTCGTTACATAAATATAAAGCTAAAATCAATTCATCTCCTTCAATAAAACCTTCTTGGATTTCAGTTAAATTATCATCTGGCCACGCAGATAAATATATCGTCTCATCGTTATCATAAACTGTTGAGCCACAACATTGTAACTGCCCTTTTTTATTAATGAAAAAAGAACCTATAATATCGCCGTCTTGAAAATCATAATTAATTTCATTAATTGCAATAATATGATTACCAAATGTAATTGAATAATTGTAATTTAAAGTCTGAGAAAAAATATATAGAGAAGTAAAAAAGAAAAAAATTAAATAATTCATAAAGTAAAAATAAAAAATATGGGAGATTATTTATTTAAATATAGGGGACAAATTCCATCAATATTATTTTTATTGATAATTCCTTTTATTTTCAAAACAGACTACTCTTTATTTTCTGAAACAATTACACAACAAAATAAACTAGCTTCTTTTTTTATAAGTTTTTGTGGAATAATTATTAGATTTTATACTGTAGGAAAAACCCCGGGTGGGACATCAGGAAGAAATCGTAAAAAACAAATTGCAAAAATATTAAATACAAAAGGAATTTACTCTATAATTAGAAATCCATTATACTTTGGAAATTATTTAATTTGGCTAGGATTATCAGTTTATACGTTAAATACTTTTTTTACAATTACACTAAGTTTTATTTTCTTTGCTTATTATAGAAAAATAATCAAAACAGAAGAAAAGTACCTTTTAAAAAAATTTGGTCAAAAATTTTTAATTTGGAAAAACAAAACACCTCAATTTTTCCCATCTTTTTCTAATTATCAAAAAGATAAATATACATTTTCATTAAAAACAGTGTTAAAAAGAGAGTACTCATCAGTTTTAGCAACCGTATTTACCTTTTTCTACATCGATACTCTAATTAATATAAAAGTTAATACTGATAACATAATAAATGAGAATTTATCCATCGCACTTTTAATTTCCGTTATCCTATCTCTAATTTTAAGAACAATAAAAAAAAATACTACTATTTTAAATCAGAAAGGTCGTACTTAGAATGACTAATAACAAATAAACCTATAAAAGTAATCAAGCCATTAATTATTAATAATTCATAACCAAAATTAAATGAAATTAAATCTTCATCATAGAGACTTAATAAATAGGTCAAAATTGGAGATATAAAAACCACGAATGGAACATATATATCATTTAAATCTCTTTTTGTAAAAATACCAAAGAAAAATAAACCTAATAATGGTCCATATGTATAAGAAGCTAAAGTAAATAGTGTGGATATAATATTATCATCATTTAAATAGTTTACCATAAGAATAACTAAAAACAAAAGAAAGGAAATAAATAGATGTATTCTTTTTCTCTTTAACATATTTTTTCTCACATTATTTTTTGTTTTTATTTCTAAAAAATCAACACAAAAAGAAGTAGTTAATGATGTTAATGCTGAATCTGCACTAGAGTAAGCAGCGCTCATCAATCCTAAAAGAAATGTTATAAAAACAAAAACTCCCAACTGCTCACTTTTTATAATTGCCACAAATAAATCATCTCCTTCTGCGATAATATTATTTACAAATGCATATTGATATAAAAGAGAACCTAGATATAAGAAAAGTAAATTAACAAAAACTAAAACTAAACTAAACCAGACCATATTTTTCTGAGCCTCTTTTATATTTTTACATGATAAATTTTTTTGCATCATGTCTTGATCTAACCCAGTCATAGCAATTGAGATAAACATACCAGAAAAAAAGTATCTGAAAAAATTTCTATCATCATTAAAATCATTAAATAAAAAGAAATTCAAATCAAATTGATTTTGATTAATACTCTGAGTAATTGAAGTATATCCTAAATCTTTAAATATTACATATATACATATAAAGACAGTTGATAACATAAAAGTAGTTTGTAGCGTATCTGTCCAAATAATTGTCTTTATTCCACCTCTGTGAGTATAAAGCCATATTAAAAATATAGTGAGTAAAGTGGTGACAAAAAAAGGAATATTTAATGAACTGAAAAATAATGTATCTAAAACTTTTGCAACTAGGAATAGCCTCAAAGAAGCACCTAAAGTTCTAGATAAGAAAAAATAAAAAGCACCTGATTTATGAGAAAAATATCCAAACCTATCCTTTAAATACTCATAAATAGAATAAACTTTCATTTTATAATAAATTGGCATAAGCACATAAGCCACAAAAAAATATCCTGGCACAAATCCTAAAACCATTTGCATATAATAAAACTCTTTAGCTTTCACCCAACCAGGAACAGATAAAAAAGTAATTCCAGAGAGTGAAACTCCTATCATACCGTATGCAACTATATACCAAGGAGAACTTCTTTTTCCTAAAAAAAAAGTATCATTATCCTCATTACCTTTTGTCCATTTAGAAATTAGAAATAAAAAAGTAAAATAAGAAACCAGTATTAGTAATGTTAAAAGCTCTGTCATGAGAAATAAAATTTTATATACAACAAGTATTTAATATTTGTTTGACTATTTTTGATTATATGAATTTTTCTTCAAAGTTAATAGAAAATGCAGTTAATGCACTTTCTTCAATGCCAGGAATTGGAAAGAGAACAGCTTTAAGGCTAGTTCTTAATTTAATTAAGAAGCAAAAAGATGATGTTTATAAAATTACTGACTCTTTAAAAGAGCTAGTAGATAATATTAATTATTGCCAAGTTTGTAATAATATTTCTGAAGATCAAATTTGCAACATCTGTAGAGATGAAAAAAGAAAAAAAAATATAATTTGTGTAATTAGGGATTTTAGAGACTTAATTGCCATTGAAAATACAAATGAATATAATGGCCTATATCATATTTTAGGAGGAGTAATTTCACCAATGGAAGGTATTAATCCTTCTGATTTAAATATCAACTCATTAGTAGAAAGAGTGAAATCTAATAAAATTGATGAAATTATCTTAGCCCTTAGCACAACAATGGAGGGTGAAACCACTAATTTCTATATATACAAAAAAATTAAGCCATTTAATTTAAAAATAACTACAATGTCAAGAGGAGTATCAATTGGAGATGAATTAGAATATACAGATGAGATTACTTTAGGAAGATCATTAATTAATAGGCAGTTATTTGAATCAACTTTACAAAAATGACACTTTCAATTATTATTGTTAATTATAACGTAAAATATTTTTTAGAACAATGCCTAAAATCTGTTGAATTATCAACTAAAAAAATAAAAAATGAAGTTTTTATAGTGGATAATAATTCTCAAGACGGATCAATTGAAATGGTGAAAAAAAAATTCCCTAAATATTTATTAATCCAAAACAAAAAAAATGTTGGTTTTTCAAAGGCAAATAATCAAGCAATCAAAAAAGCTAAAGGAAAATATATTTTACTTTTAAACCCTGACACTATCCTAGAGGAAGACACATTGAAAAAATGCATAAATTTCATAAATAATCACAAAAAAACAGGAAGTTTAGGTGTGAAAATGATCGATGGAAATGGGAATTTTCTACCTGAATCAAAAAGATCCTTTCCTAGTCCATTAGTTGCTTTTTATAAAATTTTTGGATTAAGTGATTTATTTCCAAAATCTAAAATCTTTGGTAAGTATCATTTAAGTTTTTTAGATGAAAATAAAATTCATGAAGTAGATGTATTGTCAGGAGCATTTTTCCTGACTAAAAAATCCATCTTAAATAAAATTGGTTTTTTAGATGAAAAATTTTTCATGTATGGTGAAGACATTGACCTTTCATATAGAATAAAACAAGCTGGTTACAAAAATTATTACTTTCCAAAAACTAAAATTATTCACTACAAAGGAGAAAGTACAAAAAAAGCAAGTATGAATTATGTGTTTTTATTTTATAAAGCCATGAGTATTTTTTATAATAAACACTTTAAAGGAAATCACACATTTATTTTATATTTTTTAATACACTTAGCTATAAATTTAAGAGCTAGCATATCACTACTAAAAAGATTTTTTAAAGATACAATCTATACTTTAATAGATATTATAGTAATTTACTACGGCATCTTTTATCTTAAAACTATATGGGAAAAATTCTCTTTGATTTTAATTGGTGAGCAAAAAATTTTACAAAATGAATTTATGAAAATAACAGTTCCTGCAAGTATAATTATTTGGGTTTTTTTTATTTATAAAAATAAGGGTTATGAAAAATATGTTAAAATTAAAAATATACTTCAAAGTACTATCGCAGCAAGTATACTTATTTTAATAGTATATGGACTGCTTCCTGAAAATTTTAGAAGCTCAAGAATATTGATTCTATTTAGTTCTTTATGGACTATTTTTTCATTAACATTTTATAGAAAAATATTATCTTTTTTAGGGTTTGGTAATTTTAAAAAAAAGGCTAAAAGAATTGCAATTATTGGAGACAAAAATCAATTTAAAAGAATTAAAAATTTAATTAATACAACATTAAAAGAAAATATATACATAAAACATATTGATTACAATAAAATAAATTCAACAAAAAATTTAAAAAAATTAGATTTTGAAATTATAAAATCAATAAATATTGATTATGTTAATGAGATTGTATTTTGTTCTAAAAATATTTCATTTAACAATATTTTAAATAAAATATCTTTTTTGAATAAATATCGTGTTAAAATGAAAATAGCACCTGAAAAAAGTGATTTTATAATTGGAAGTGATTATAAAAACTCACAAGGAGAACTTTATATTATTAATGATAAAAAAACAAGTAATTAAATTAATGCTTAAAAGAATCAATATATATTTTATTAATTTTGAATTGATTTAATAAAAAAGAATGGGAAAAGTAGAATTAAAAATGCCCAAAATGGGAGAAAGTGTCGCGGAAGCAACAATAATTAGTTGGCAAAAAAAAGTTGGTGATTTAATAGAAATTGATGAAACTGTGGTTGAAATTGCAACTGATAAAGTCGATTCAGAAATCCCATCTGAGGTAAAGGGTACTTTAAAAGAAATATTATTTGAAATAGATGAAGTTGTTAAAGTTGGACAAACTATAGCAATTATAGAAACATCTGAAAAAAATTTAGCTAAAGAAAGTTCTGTTGAAACTGAAAATATTATTAATGATGACACTATAGATGAATCAATAAGTTTAATTAATAACGAAATAGAAAAAGCAAAAGATTTTGTCAAAACTCAAGAAAATTTAACTGATAATAATAAATTTTATTCTCCATTAGTTAAAAATATTGCTAAAAAAGAAGGGATACACTTAGATGAATTGAATAAAATAAATGGAACCGGAAAAAATAATCGTGTAACAAAAAATGATATTTTAAGTTATTTAAACACTCGAACTAATAAAAAACCTTCAATCGAAATAAAAACTAATATAGAAGACAATAAATCTCAAAATATATTTTCTAACTATCAAGAAGGAGAAAAAGATATTATTGAAATGAGTCGTATGAGAAAATTAATCGCTGACCATATGATTAAAAGTAAGTCTACTTCTGCTCACGTAACTTCATTTAATGAAGTTGATATGACTAATATAGTAAAATGGAGAAATCAAGTCAAAGAAAAATTTAAAACCAGAGAAAATCAAAATATAACATTTACACCAATAATAATAGAAGCTATAATTAAAGCCATACTTGAATTCCCAATGATAAATATTTCTGTAGATGGAACAAAAATAATAAAACATAAAGACATTAATATTGGAATGGCTACTGCACTTGCAGATGGAAATCTTATTGTCCCTGTAATTAAAAATGGTAATGAAAAAAACTTATTAGGATTAGCCAAATCAGTAAATGATTTGGCTAATCGTGCAAGAAATGGGAAATTAAATCCAGATGATACCTCTGGAGGAACATTTACTTTTACTAATGTAGGTAGTTTTGGAAGTGTTATGGGAACTCCTATTATTAATCAACCTCAAGTAGCAATTTTAGCTGCTGGTGTAATTCAAAAAAAACCTGCTGTTATAGAGACTGAACACGGCGATTTAATTGGGATTAGAAGTAAAATGTTTTTATCTCTATCTTATGATCATAGAGTCGTAGATGGAGCTTTAGGTGGAAGTTTTTTAAAAAGAGTTGCTCATTATTTAGAATCTTTTGATTTAAAAAGAGAAATATGAAAATCATATGTATTGGGAGAAATTATTATGACCATATAAAAGAATTACAAAACTCTATTCCACAAGAAATTATTTTTTTTTTAAAACCTGAAACTGCTATCCCAATAAAAGGTCAACCTTTTTTCTTGCCAGATTTTTCAAATAATATTGAACATGAAATTGAAATAGTTTTAAAAATTAATAAGGCAGGTAAATTTATCCAGGAAAAATTTTCCCATAAATATTATAATGAAATATCTGTTGGTATTGATTTTACTGCCAGAGATTTACAAAAAAAAATTAAACAAAATGGATTACCATGGGAACCAGCAAAATCCTTTGATGGATCTGCAGTTGTTGGTAGCTTTATCTCTAAAGAGAATGTAAACATTAATAATTTAAATTTTTCTTTAAATAAAAATGGAAAAATAACACAAAAAGGAAACTCAAAAAATATGATTTCCAATTTTGATAAAATTATAAGTTTTATTTCAAATTTTATTACATTAAAAAAAGGGGATTTAATTTTTACTGGAACTCCATCTGGAGTTTCTCAAGTTAAAAAAAATGATATATTAGAAGGTTTTATTGAAAATCAAAAATTATTACAAATAAAAGTAGTTTAAATTATTTTAAATCTAATAAATCATTAACACATATATATCTTTCAGATTTAAAACCTTCAGCATATTCAACATTTATAATTCTTCCTAAATCAGCAGATCTATAAATAATACTATCTAAAAAACTCTTTTTTGAAATAATTGTTTCTGGCTCTCTAGATTTTGGATTATAAAATTGAGAAGAATAAGATTTAATGATTTTTACTTTTTTATCTATATAATTAGAAATATCAACTACAAAATCTGGAATTTCTTGATTAAACTGAGTGTAATAATATAGAGAACTTGGTCTCCATACGTTTTGTTTTTCTCGATTATAAATTGTTTCTACTTTGGGTAATCCAGACAAAAAACAACACGTTTTAACTAAATCTGATGCGCGACCGTGGTCCGGATGCCTATCATTTTTAGCGTTTGCAATAACTATTCTAGGTTGAAAATATCTTAGATATGAAATTATTTTTATTTTGTTAGATTCATTAATTTCAAAAAAACCGTCTTTCATATCTAAGTTAATCCTAAAAGAAATATTCATCAATGAATTTGCTTTTTGAGTTTCCAACTGCCTTAATTCTTTGCTACCCCTAGTTCCTAGTTCTCCATGAGTTAAATCAATTAGACCAATCTTATAACCTAATTCTAAGTGTTTTAAAATAGTTCCAGAACAAGCTAATTCTATATCATCAGGATGAGCTCCAAAAATTAATATATCAACTTTTGTATTTATTTTTTCTTTATCCAATTTTTTATTTTATTAGAATTAGCTGATGTATATGGATAAAAATAATTTACTAGTTTCCCATTTTCATCAATTAAATATTTTTGAAAATTCCAACGTACTGAAGAATTTTTGACTCCATTTAACTCTTTTGTAGTTAACCATTCATAAACAGGGTGAATATTTTTACCTTTAACATCAATTTTTGACATTAAAATAAAAGAAGTTGCATATTTAGAGTCACAAAAATTTGCTATTTCTTCATTTGTGCCTGGCTCTTGTTTTCCAAAATTATTTGAAGGAAAAGCAATAATTTCAAAATCAAGTTCTTTGTAATTTTGATATAAAGATTCCAATTCTTGATATTGATAAGTCAAGCCGCAATAAGATGCAGTATTTACAATTAAAACTTTTTTACCTTTTAAAGAAGAAAAATCTAATAATTCGCCATTAATCATTTCTGCTTTAAAATCATGAAGTGATTTTAAATTTTCTTGACTTACTGATTGTGAATTACAAAAAAAACTAAACATAATAATAAAAAGAAATTTCATTTAATAAAGTATAATATCTTATAA
>MDTB01008427.1_pt1 | contig 25798 bp, 25 predicted proteins | sample 811161 | NCBI WGS metagenome assembly MDTB01 (sample SAMN05326650, study PRJNA326480) | marine metagenome | isolation source: seawater | place: Mediterranean Sea | collected 2009
AGTTGAGATAATTAATAGTATATTTAAAGGTTTTAAAGAAATCAAAGTGCTTAAGTTAGATTCATTTTTTGATAAAAAATTTGATTATTCAAATGAGGAGTTTAATAGATATAACGTTGACTATCAAAAGTTAATTTTTTTACCTAAATATTTAATTGAAGCAGTAATGATCACATTTGTGATATTACTATTTTTTGTTCTTAAAAATTATAGTGACACTGCCCTATCGGATAATTTAGAATTAATTGGTGTTTTTTTATTTGCTGCATTTAGGATAGCACCTTTAGCTTATAATATTTTTAGTTCATTTTCTCAAATTTCTTCATCATGGTATTCTGTAGATCAATTGTATTTAGAGTTTAAGAGAACAAATTTATTACAAAATAGAGATAGAAAAAAAAATGAGAATAATAATTTTAAAGAAAAAAAAAGTATTGATAAAATTACTTATCTAAGTCTTAAAAATATTTTTTTCAAATATCAATACAACAAAAAAAAGTACATTTTAAAAAATATTAACTTAAATCTATCTTTGGGAACATGTATAGGGATTAAAGGGGCTTCAGGATCAGGAAAGACTACGTTAATTAACATTTTATTAGGACTATTAAGGCCACAAAAAGGAAAAATAATCATAAATAAAAAGTTTGAGTCAGATCTTACTAATTTCTATGAAAAAATTAGTTACACACCTCAAGATATTTTTTTAGAAAAAGGATCTATTTTTGACAATATAGTTTTAGGTGAAAAAAGAAATACGGTAAATATGCAAAGAGTTATTGATAGTGCTAGAAATGCTCAGATATTATCTTTTATTGAGACTAAAAGTAATAAAAAGACACTTGAAATTTTAAAAAAAACTAATGTAGAAAACTTATCTGGTGGGCAATTACAAAGAGTTGCAATTGCAAGAACATTATATTTTGAAAAAGAAGTTTGTGTATTTGACGAATTTACTTCAGCTTTAGATTTTAATTCTGAAGATAAAATTGTAAATCACTTGAATAAGATTAAAAAGAATAAGATAATCATTATAGTATCTCATAGATCAAATGCTATGAAATATTGTGATAAAATTTATGAAATGGAAAATGGCACATTAAAATAAAAATAAAATTTTTTATTTTAAACTGTAAATATAACAATATGAAAATTTTTTTTGCAAATCCCAGATCTCAAAATTTAAGAATAAAAAAAAAAATAACGAATGTATTAAATGAAGTAATATTACAAAAAAATTACATATTAGATAATCAAAATAGAAAATTTGAAAATAATCTTAAAAGATATTTTAACATTAAATACGCAGTAGGTGTGAATAGTGGAACAGATGCATTAAAAATTGCTATTAAATCTCTAGGAATTAAAAAAAACTCTGAAATTATTATACCAACATTAACCGCTACCGCAACTGGTTCAGCAGTATTAGAAGCAGGAGCTAAGCCTGTTATCATTGATGTGGACGAAACTGGAAATTTAAATTTTGAAATTTTAACACAGAAGATAAGTAAAAAAACAAAAGCCATTATAGTAGTTCATTTACACGGAAATTTAGCAAATATTGAAAGAATAAAAAAAATTGCGGGCAACATTCCTATAATTGAGGATTGTGCCCAATCATTTGGTTCATCTATAAAAAATAAAAAAGCAGGAACTTTTGGGAAAGTTGCTTGCTTTAGTTTTTATCCAACAAAAAATCTCGGTGGTGTTGGTGATGGAGGTGCCATAATTACAAATGATAATTCTATATATAAAAAAATTCTTTCATTGAGACAGTATGGTTGGGATAAAAAAAGAGTTTCTCAAGTTCCAGGTTATAATAGTAGACTTGATGAAATTCAGGCAGCTATACTAAATTTAAAAATTAAAAATATTAGTAGAGATAATAATGAAAGAATTAAAATTGCTAAATCATATATAAAGGCATTTAAAGATTTACCAATCGATTATCCAAAAATTCGCAAAAATTCAAAACACACATATCATTTATTTGTAATTAAAACTAAAAATAGAGACAAGCTGATTAATTATCTAAAATTAAATAAGATTTATCCATCAATACATTACAAGTATTCATTACACGAAATGCCTTCATTTAAGAGATATAAAAAATCAACAATGATCTATGCGGATGATTTAACTAAAAATATGATTAGTTTACCTTTATACCCCGGGTTGAATGATAAAGAACAAAAAAAGGTTATCAAAGTAATAAAACAATATTTTAATCAATAATATAAAAATTAAATTATGAAAAAAATAATAATAACAGGAGGACTAGGCCATATTGGTTCATATTTAATCGAAAATCTTTTAAAAAAAGAAAATAATTTGCATTTAATTATTATTGATAATATTCAATCTCAAAGATTTTCATCCTTGTTTGATCTTAAATTAAAAAGTAATCAAGTTAGTTTTTATGATCTGGATCTTGCAAAACAGTCTATTTCAGATGTAGTTAAAAAAGTTGATCTTTTAATACATTTAGCAGCCATAACTGATGCTGAAAATAGTGTTGGAAAAGAAAGATTTTATACTGAAAATAATTTGAACTGTACAAAACAGGTAATTAAATTTTGTAAAAAATTTAACGTGCCATTTATATTTCCTTCGTCTACTAGTGTTTATGGAAAAATGAAGCACAATGAAATATTATTTGAGGATAATGAAGATATACTCTATCCACAATCTCCTTATGCAAGAATAAAATTGAAAGAAGAGAAGCTTATAAAAAAAAGTTTTGGTGATATTAGATCTATAATAATCAGGCTAGGAACTATAGTCGGCAAATCAAAAGGGATGAGATTTCATACCGCAGTTAATAAATTTTGTTATCAAGCTTCAATGAATAAAAAAATAACAGTTTGGAAAAGTGCTTATAATCAAGTTAGACCTTACGCAACATTGAATGATTTTTATGGAATTGTTAACTTTTTTTTAAATAATAAGAAGTTAATAAACAATCAAACATACAACTTAGTTACAAGAAACTTAACAGTAAAAAACATCATAGATATTATTAGAATTAAAAAAGGGATAAATATAAAATTTGTTAATAGTAAAATTATGAATCAATTAAGTTATAGAGTCTCTAATAAAAAAATTTCTAACTTAGGATTTAAACCAAGTAATACTATAAAAAATGAAATATTTGAAACTCTTAAAATATTAAAATTTAAAAATATCAGTAGTTAAATTATTTATTTTTTTTTTTAAACTTAAAAAATTTTTAAAATTATTTATATAATCGCCTCTAAGATATTTTTTGTCACATAGAACAGCTATGAAGCTTTAGATATTGATACCGAAGATTTAATATTAAAAAATTTAAAAAAAATAACATCAAATCAAACGACAATAATCATTTCTCACAGAGAAAACACACTGAAATATTGTAATAAAATATTTGAACTTAAAGAAAATAAATTAAATCAAATTAAGATTTAATTTTATTTAAATCATAAATATAATCTCGTTTACTATATTTTCGATTACAAATTACTGAAAGACATCCAGCATCTGAAAATTTTATTGATACCCAGTTCATTGGAGGTACATTTATGTACTCTCCAATTGATTTTAGGGTTACATTTTTTTTTTCTTTTTTATTTATTATAGAAATTTTCACTTTAGCATTTATGTTTACAATTAGTTGACTTGTTAACTTATGACCATGGTTACCTCTAATTTGATTTTTCTTTCCATATATGAAGAATACACGCTTAAAATTACTATTTTCAAAAAAAAATAAACACCCTCTATTATCTTTAAAAATTTTAGACTTTTTTTTATTTAATAAATTTTTCATTTATCTCTTCAAGATTAGCTATTTCAAATCCAGAACGATCTTCTATTAACTTTACAAATTCTGATGCTTTCAATAAATCATCTGGTGTACCCGTATCCAACCATACAGATCCCCGCCCTAAGTTGATTGATTGCAATTTATTTCTCTTAATTAAATAACTATTAAGGTCAGATATTTCTAATTCTCCTCTTTTTGAAGGTTTTAATTTCTCAGCTATATTTATACAATTATTTTCATAAACATATAGTCCGGTTACAATTGTATTGGAAATAAATTTTTTTGGTTTTTCAAGAATATCAATAATTTTTTTGTTCTTAAATTTAACTACACCATAATTTTGAGGTTTTTTATTTTGTACAGTAACGATGCAATTTTTTTTTTTTATTAACTCTTTGATCTGATCAGATAATGATTGTCCATAAAAAAAGTTATCACCAAGTATTAATGCAAAATCTGATTTGCCAATAAAATCTTTAGATTTAATTATTCCATCTGCTATCCCAGCAGGCTTATTTTGTTCTTTAAAAAAAAAATTTATATTAATATTTATTTTTGATAAGGTTTTTTCAAATTCTATCAAAGATTTAGTATCACTTACTATCTGTATTTCTTTAATTCCCCCCATCATTAAAATAGATAAAGGATAAAAAAACATTGGCTTTTCATAAATTGGTAATAAGTGTTTATTTACAGAATATGTAATAGGTCTAAATCTACTACCTGTTCCACCAGCTAGCAAAATTCCTTTTTTTTTATTCATTCTTTTCTTTATATTAAATTAATTGTTTATTATACAGGCTTAATTATTTAAATGAAAAAAATATTAATCACTGGTGGTTTAGGCTTCATAGGATCAAATTTGATATTTAATCTTTTAAAGAATAAAAAACTTAAGATATTAAACATTGATAAAATAAGCCCTTATTCAAACAAAATCCTTATTAAAAATAAAAATTACAAATTTAAAAAAATAGATATTTCAAACCGAGAAAAAGTTTTTAATTGCATCAACTATTTTAAACCTAATACGATTTACCACTTAGCTGCAGAGTCTCATGTCGATAGGTCAATTATTTCTGCTAAAGAGTTTATATATTCAAATATTATAGGAACTTATAATCTATTAGAAACAATTAATTTTTTATTAAATAAAAAAAAACTTCCACAAAATTTCAAATTTATACATGTGTCAACTGATGAAGTTTATGGTTCTATTGACAATGGAAAATTTAATGAACAATCAAATTACAAACCCAATTCGCCTTATGCTGCATCAAAAGCATCTTCAGATTTGTTGGTCAGATCTTGGTATAAAACTTATAATTTCCCGGGTATTATAACTAATTGCAGTAATAATTTTGGACCTTATCAAAATAAAGAAAAACTAATCCCAAAAATTATAAAAAATATATTTGATAAAGTTGAAATACCAATCTATGGAACTGGAAATAATATGAGAGATTGGATTTTTGTTGAAGATCACGTTTCAGCTTTAATAAAAATAGGTAAAAAAGGAAAGTCAGGAGAAAATTATAATATTGGAGGACAAAATATTAAAAGCAACAATGAAATTGTTAAAATTATTTCTCAGATAATGAAAAATAGATATGTTGAATTTGATCCACTCAAGCTTGTTCAATATGTGGAAGATAGAAAAGGTCATGATTTTAGATACGCTGTAAGTAATAAAAAAATTAATAATGATTTGAATTGGTTTCCAAAACATAATTTTAGAAGTGCATTAGAGTTGACAATAAAATGGTACTATCAAAATCACCTTAAAAAACTGTGAACTTAGAATTAAAATTTGATACTAAAAAAAAATTATTGGAAAGAATTTTATATAAAATAGTTTATCTAATAATTAAAATTTTTTTTAAATTAAAAATAATGAGATCTTTTTCTCAGGAGGGTGAGGATTTAATCATAAGTAGAATTTTTAATTTTCATAAAATGAAATCAAAAGATATCTTTTATTTAGATATAGGTGCAGGTCATCCAATTCGGTATTCGAATACTCTATTTTTTTATTATCAAAATGCGAGAGGTATAACAGTTGATGCTAATTATAAGAATATTTATCTTCATAAATTATTAAGACTTAATGATTATTCTTTTAATTTTCTTTTAGGAGCTTCAAATAAATTTGTTGAATATTATAAGTTTAAACAAACTGAATTAAATACAACTAATCAAAATAAAGTTAAAGAATTGGCAAAACAAAATATTTTTCCTCTTGCTAAAGAAAAAATGATACAAAAAAAATTTGATGATTTTTTAAATAATGAATTAAAAGAAAGTTTATCAAGAATAAATTTTCTCAATATTGATATTGAAGGTGGAGAGCTTGAATTATTAAAACAAATAGATTGGACCAAGTTTAAACCAGATATAATATGTATTGAAATAATTAGTAATAACTTTGATGAAATTTTTAAAAGCGAAATTCATAAATTACTTATATTACAGAAATATAAATTGTTTTCTAAATTGTATAACTCAGTAATTTTTACAAAATACAATAGCTAATTTTAAAAATTGTATCATGAAATATATTAAATCTTATAAATTAGCCCCTATAATATTATTCACCTATAATAGATTAGATCATTTAAAAAAAACAGTAAAAAGTTTGAAAAAAAATAAGTTATCAAAATTTTCACAATTGATAATTTACTCGGATGGTCCAAAAGATAAAATAGACGAATTAAAAATTCAAACTTTAAGAAAATATTTAAAAAAAATTAGAGGTTTCAAAAGTATCAATATTAAAGAGCAACTCAATAACAAAGGATTAGCTCAAAATATAATTGATGGTTTAAATTATACTTTTTCTAATTATCCTTCAGCAATTATATTAGAGGATGATCTTGTTTTGAGTAGAAATTTTTTAGAATATATGAATGATGCACTTCAGTTTTATAAGAATAAAAGAAAAATAATATCAATACATGCATATTCTTATCCAATTAAATTTAATAAAAATGATCCTGATTATTTTTTTTTAAAAGGAGCTGATTGTTGGGGCTGGGCTGCTTGGTCAAGATCTTGGAAATTATTTAATGAGAATGCAATTTTTTTGAAAAAAAAACTAATTCAAAAAAAATTAGTAAAAAAATTTAATTTTAACAATAGTTATAATTATATGAAAATGTTAGATGATCAAATTAAAGGAAAAAATAATTCTTGGGCAATAAGATGGTATGCCTCGGCTTTTTTGAGTAATAAATTAACACTTTACCCAAAAAATTCTTTAATTAAAAATATTGGAATAGACGGATCTGGGACACATGGTTATGAAAGTTATAATAGATTTAATATTATTAAATTTCATAATAAACCTTATAAAAAGATTAATACTTATAAATTGAAAATAGAAGAAAATATGAAAATTAGAAAAAAATTTGAAGATTATTTTCTTCTATATAAATCAAATAATTTTATTAAAAAAATATTAAATAAATTAAATGTATTATTTAAGTAAAATTAAAAATATAGTAAATATAATACTGCGAAGACAAATAAAATTAAGTGGTAACTATAAAAGCTGGGAACAAGCTTTAAAACTAAGCAATGGTTACAATGATAATAAAATATTTGAGAAAACAATTAAAAGTGCAGAAATTGTTTTATCAAAAAAAGCAAAATTCGAGAGAGATTCATTTCTTTTTTATAAGGAAAGTTATGATGAAACTTTTTTATCAATTATCAAAAAAATAAAAAAAAAAATAAAAAAAATTTACCTTTGTGATTTTGGCGGTTCTTTAGGTTCGCTTTATTTTCAACACAGATCTTTTTTAAGATCTAGTACAATTGAATGGAATATTTTAGAACAGAAACATTTGGTTAAATATGCAAGAGATAAAATAAAGATTAAAAATTTAAATTTTTTTTATAATTTTAATTTTTTACTAAAGAAAAAAATTAATGTTGTTTTGTTTTCAAGCTCACTACAATATTTGAAAAATCCTTACCAAATTTTAGATAAAATAATGAAAAAAAAAATACCAAATATCATAATTCATCGTTCTCCTTTTACACAAACTTCTGAGATTATTAAAATTCAACACGTTCCTAAACATATATATAAAGCTAGTTATCCTATAAGAATCCTAAATATCAATAAAATTTGCAAAAAACTTAATAAAGCTGGATATAAAATAAATACTAAATATAGAATTAAAGAGGAAATAGGTGGTTATTTCTATGAAACATTTTATTTTGAAAGAAAACATGATAGCAAATATAACAACTTATTTTGATAAGAATTATTTATCAAGATTTCTCAATTTAAAGAGTTCTATTGAACAATTTGATATCAACCATAAATTTTATGTTCTTTGTCTTGATGATTATGTCTATAAATTTTTAAAAGAAAAAAATTTTTCTAATATTGAAACTATTTTATTAAGTCAGATTGAAGAAAAATATGAAGACTTAAAAAATGTGAAAGATAAAAGAGAAACTATTGAGTATTATTTTACTTTATCACCATATTTACCAAAATATCTTTATGAGGAAAAAAAAATAAATCATATCATTTATGTAGATACAGATTATTATTTTTTTAATAATCCATCTGAAATAATCCAATCAAATTATGATTCCAGCATTATAATGATACGTCAGCACGCATCTTTAAAATACGGACAATATAATGTAGGTCTTTTATTTTTTAATTTTAATTTTGTTGAAACACATGAGATTGTAAATAAGTGGTCTAAACAATGTTTAAATGAATGTTCAGACAAAGTAACTAGCAATTCTTATGCTGATCAAAAATATTTAGATTCTTGGTTGTCTGAATTAAAACATATTAGAGTCTATGAACCTGAATATACATCTCTTGCTCCTTGGGACAAGAATATAGTAATTGAGAGTAATTTAAAAAAAATGGTAGCATTTCATTTTCATGCACTGAAACTAAATCAAAACTATTTTGTTACAGGATTTCATAATTATAACAAAAAAAATTCTAAGTTAATTTTAGAAAAAATTTATTTTCCCTATATCAAAAATTTAAGATTAATTGAAAAAAGATATGATTTATCATCAAAATCTATAAGAGACAATAGAAAATCCATTTTAGGTAAGATTATAGTTTTTTTAAGAAATATAAAATCAAACCTAAAAAAAATTTTTTATTCAGATAAGTACAATTATCCAAAATGATTGTTTTAGGTTTAAATTTTAAACATGGAGATGCTTCAGCTTGTATAATTAAAGATGGTAAATTATTATATGCTGCTGAGGAAGAAAGATTTACAAAAATTAAAAATTGCTCACAATTTCCTATAAATTCAATCAAATTTTGTTTAACATCTAGTAATATTGGGATCGAGGAGGTGGATTATATTACTAACAATTCCGATCCAAGTTACAATTTATTTAATAAAATAATTTTTTTTTTTAAAAATATTTTTTCTAAAAAATTATATAAATATATATCAAATTCCATCACTAAAAAAAGTTATTTGAAACTTCAAGTACAGTTATTTTTTGGAAATAAATTTTCAGGAAAAATATTAAACATTCCTCATCATTTGTCACATGCACTATCAACGTTATTCTTTTTAGATAACAATTCAAATTCTTTAGTTTTCTCTTTTGATGGATCTGGAGACTTTTCAACAATCGAGGCTTTCCTAGTAAATAAAAAAAAATTTAATTTAGTAGACAAAACCTTATTTCCACATTCATTAGGCTTTTATTATATGGCTTTTACACAATTCTTGGGTTTTTTAAATTATGGTGATGAGTATAAAGTCATGGGCTTGTCAGCATATGGAAATCCGATCTACACCAAAAAAATCAAAAAATATTTAATTCAAAGTGAATATCCTTTTAAATTAAACTTGAAATATTTTAACGTTCCTGAATTATCATATTATTCACATAGACCAATTGTTAATTTATTATTTAATGACAATTTTACAGAATTATTTGGTTTACCAAGAAAAAACAAAAATGATCAAAATATAAGTCAAATATACAAGGATTATGCTTCATCTATGCAAAAAGTTTTTGAAGAAATAGTTTTTAAACATTTAAATGAATACAAAAAAAAATATAACCCAAAAAAAATTTATATTACTGGTGGATGTGCTTTAAATGGATTAATGGTTGGTAAATTGATACAGTCAAAAATATTTGAAAGTGTTGTAATAGGACCAAATCCTGGAGATGCTGGAGGTGCAATAGGTGCTGGATTTTATCCATATATTAAAAAAGAGTATCAATTAAAGACAATTCAAAATTTACCTTTTTCTGGTCCTTCTTATTCTGATAATTACATTAAAAAAAATTTAGTTGATCAAATTAAAGATAAAAAAAACTTTCAAATTAATTATTATAAAGAAAATAAACAATTGATTATTGATGCTGCAAAAAAAATAAAAGAACAAAAAATAATTTTTTGGTTTCAAGATAGTATGGAATGGGGCCCGCGTGCTTTAGGAAATAGAAGTATATTGGCAGATCCATCACACCAAGATATAAAATATATTTTAAACTCAAGTATTAAAAAAAGAGAATTGTTTAGGCCATTTGCTCCAATGGTTTTAGAAAATGATGCCAAAGACTATTTTTATATGCATGGTTATAATAGTAGATATATGAATATAGTTTTTAAAGCTAAGGATATTACAAAAAAAAAATTTCCAGGCATTGTGCATCATGACGGTACATCCCGTGTTCAAACAGTAAATAGTCAAGACAACCAAAAAATTTTTCATCTTTTGAATAATTTTAAAGCTATTACAGGTTATCCAATTCTGATTAATACTTCTTTAAATATAGAAGGACCAATAGCAATGAGTCCAATGGATGCTTTTAATTATTTTACAAAAACTAATGTTAAAACATTAGTTTTAAACAATTGGTTAATTGAAAATAAAAATATTTAATTTATTTAATCAATTTATGATTTTTTATCTTTAATATAATAATTATATAAATAATTATTGATATTAATATTATTAAAGAAGAGTTAATAATTGATAGTGAATTAATAAGTATTGGTAATACATAAAAGCTAACAATTATAATTAAAATTTGATATAATTTTAATTTTTTATCTAGAAGTAAATGATGTAAATGGTTTCTATCTGAAGAAAAGGGATTTTTTCTATTTACCATTCTAATAAAAAATACTCTCAACATATCAATGCCAGGCAACATAAGAACAATAAAAATATCTTCAACTGGGAAATTTCTCAAAATTAACACATTATTATAATTATTTATGATATATAATCCCACTAATGAGCCAAGAAATAGCGATCCAGAGTCTCCAAGAAAAACATTTCCTCTTAGATTTAGAACTAAAATTAAAATTAATGATGTGAGAATTACATAGATAAAATTGTTATTTTCAAACGTTAAAAGAATCCAAGAAAAAATAATTATAACTACTGAAATGCAAAAGCCATTAATACCATCTATTAAATTAATAGCATTAGTTAGTAACAATAAACAACTAACAGTAAACAAAATACTAAGATTATTAAAGTATATAAATTTATCAAACGTAGAAAAATAGATTTTTGTTATTTGTAAACTTGGATCTAAAGTTACAAAAAGTGTAAAAATAACAAATAAAGATATAAATTTATATTTGTAAGATAAATCTAAAATATCATCAATTAATCCAATAAAAAAAACAAAAAAGGATGTAATAAATATAAATAGGTTTGTTTTGTTATTATCGTCATAAAATAAAATATAAAAAAATAAAAAAAATAAAGTTGAAAAAATCATAATACCTCCGATTAGTGGAGTATCTATGATATGAAATTTTCGAATATTATCTGGGACGTCAAAAAGGTTAATTTTTTGTGCGATAATCTTTCTATATTTATTAATATAAAGAATTATTGTTATAGAGAAGAGAGTTAAAAAAAATTCATCCATTGATAATGATATATAATTGTTTAATAAACTAATCTACATATACATGTATAAAATTATCCATGATAAGCCATAAAATATATCATACTTTATTATTTAAATTACTTTTTTATATAGTAGTTTTTTTTCCATTAATTCTAATTTTTAGAAGCGCAACTATTAATACAATCACATTACTTTTGCCTATTTTTTTTTTAATATACATAAAAATAGCAAAAATAAATTTGATTAATATTTTTCATAATTACACATTTATTTATCTGTTCTTTTTTTTTTCATTTATTTTAATTAATTCTATTATTAATGGTCAAGATTATATTATAATATTAAAATCATTTGGAAACTTTCGATATTTACTATTATCAATTATAGTCTTTTTCGTTTTAGATAATATCAATACATATCAAAAGAAATTTTTGATATATTTAAATTTTTTATTAATAGTATTTGTTTGTATAGATATTGTTTACCAATATTTTTTTTATGAAAATCTTTTTGGTAATAAGCCAGATATGTGTTCAAAGGGAATTAATGCAGGTTGTCAAAGATTTTCTGGTGTATTTGGAAATGAATTAATAGCTGGAACTTATTTAAGTCAGATCGGAATTTTATTTTTTTCGTTATTCTATTTTTTTAATCAGCAAGAAAAAAAATTAAAATTAAATAAAAAGATTGCATTTTTTTTTGGATTATTTTTAGTAGTTATAATTACAGGCGAGAGAAATGCAGCACTAATTTTAATTTTAAGTTTTTTCTTTTTTTTTCTTTTTCAAAAAAAATTTAAAATTATGTTATCAATTATAATATTGACAATTGGAATAATTTTTTTTTAGGAATGTTTTCAAAATCAATTGAAGAAAGATTTTTGATTCCAATCAAATCCCTCAACGATATAGATAGATCAAATTTTACACAAAAAATTGTAAATAATCCATGGGCATATCACTATATGGCATCAGCTGAATTATTTTTTGAAAAACCAATATTTGGCCATGGTCCAAAGAGTTACAGAATAGTTTGTAAAAAAACCAAGATTGAAAAAAAATTAAATGCCAGCAAAGAGATACCATATAGAGCGTGTGCCACAAATCCACATAATTATTTATTTGAGTTTTTAAGTGAAAATGGAATAGTTGGAGGCATTTTTTATATTGGATTTATTTTAACTATTATAAATCAAATTTTAGTAATTAGAAAAAATAATACTCCTGAAAATTTAAAAGTTGTAGCTGTAGGTTCATTAATTCTAGCTGTCTTATTTCCATTTAAACCTTCAGGATCTTTTTTTAGCACATTTAATTCAGTGATGTTATTTTACATCTATGGTTTTTATTTATATTATTTGAAAAATGTAAAATGAACTTAAGTATTATTACAGTTGTTAAAAATGATAAAAAAAATCTAGAAACAACAATTAGAAGTGTTTTATCTCAAAATTATAAAAAATTTGAATATATAGTGTTTGATGGAATGTCATCAGATAGAATTTCTAGTGTAATAAATAAATATAAAAATCACAATATTAGATACATAAGAAAAAAAGATAAAAATTATTATGATGGATTGAATCAAGCAATTGGGAAAGCAACAGGTAATTATGTAGGAATTTTAAATGCAGGTGATGTTTATTGTAACAAAAATATATTAAAAATAGTTATGAATCAAATTTTGAGAAAAAAGTGTGATTTATTATCGGCTAACTTAAAATATCACAGTCCAAATAATAAAATTTTAAGAATTTGGAAATTAGATATAGTAAAATTAAATAAATTAGAAGCACTTAAAATTGCTAGTCCAACTTTATTTATCAGAAAAAAAATAGCAAAACTTCACCCATATAACACAAAGTATTATATATCATCAGACACTGACTTTAATCTCAGAGTTGCATCAAAAAAATATTATTTTGTACATTTAAATAAATTTATAATTTCAATGAAAATTGGAGGCTTAAGTACTAAATATTCATTATTTTTTTTTAAGATGTTTCAAGATCTTTTGATCTTAAAAAATCATTTTGGTTTTTTTTTTATATTTATTTACATCTATAAAATTTTTTTAAAAATTTTTTAATAGATGATTAAATACTTTAAAATAGTAAATTTGTTATATTCTAATTATTTAACAACATTTAATTTTTTTTGTACTACCTACATAATATTTATATTATTGTTTTCAGGTTATGTAAGTTTAGCAGCCGAGGCTTTTTTAACTCTTTCGATAATTCAATTCTTTACCTTGGGAGCTTCTTCAAATTTAAGAAATATTTATATAGCAAATAAAAATATAATTTCTTTTAAAGAGATTATGTCTTTGAGATTATTAGTTGGTATTATAAGCTTTTTAATTTCCTCTCTTTTAATATTTAATTTTATTAGTAAAATTAATTTAAGCTTTCACATATCAATATTATTACTTTCAATATTTAGTTGGATTATAGAAATTATTCTTGCAAAAGAACAATTAGAAAAAAAAACTAATAGATTATTTCTATATAATTCAATTTGTTTTACTCTAACAATACCATTAATAATTAATTTATTTTCTATCAACAGTTTAATCATTTTAATTTTAATTTATATTTTTTTAAATATTATAATATTCAAAAAAAAAATATATCAGCAACCCTACTTAATAATTAGTCATTTTAAATCTAATATTAAAAAATTTAAATTAGGTATTACTTCCACTTTTATAAAATATTTGTCTAATCTTATTTGGAGATCTTTAGCTTTTATTTTGATAGGAGATTATAAAGCCGGATTATTATTTGTTGCTTTTTCAATTGGATCTTTTTTAGGTACATTATTTGATATTAGTTATGGTGCTTTTTTTAGCAAAAGTGATAATGGTAATAAAAAAAAATTATTGAACTATTTTACTCTGATATACATATTAATTGTAATCTTGTTACTATATATTTCGTATTATCATTCTAAACTTTCAAAGAACGATTTACAATATATTATCAGTGCATTTGTCCCATCTGTAATTGGTGGAATATTTTTGTTGAATACTTTGATTATAAGACAGAAACTTTTTGAGAAAGAAATTTTTTATCAAAAATGTTTTTTAATTGATATGGTAGGCTATCTGATTGTTATTTTATCAATACCTCTTTTCTTTTATATAAAAGAATCATACGTAGTTTATGCATTTTTTTTCAGTTCAAGTTTAACATATTTGATTTATACATTATTTAATAATGTCATTATTAAAAAATATAAATTATAAGTTTGTACCTTTAATATTTTTTATTTTTTTTTGTCTAAATTTAGAAAATTTCCCAGGAAATAAATTAATATTTTTTATTTATCATCTTGTTTCTTATTTTTTATATTTAACAATTGTTAGAAAGAAAATTAATTATTTTGAGTTTTTCTTCTTCAGTTTATTATTTTTAGGGTTTTGGGTTAAGCCTAATTTTATATTTTTGTTCAACATTCATTCTTTTAGATTTTCAGAGGGAGATATTAAACTTATTTTTGACTCATATAATGTTTTTAATGACTCATTTATTGTAATAATAACTTCTTTTACTGCATGTATACTTGGAAGTTTTTTAAGAGAGTATGTTCAAAATAAAATTAATTTAAAAAAAAATTATGAAATTAATAAAAACTTTCTCAGCTTTTATAAAGAAAATCGAAGTAAAATTTTATATTTATATATATTTGTATTATGTTTTTTATGGCTAATAAATTTTTACTTTCAAATATATTCAAAAGGATTAGTTAATGACAAGTCTCCTTTTTTAATTAAGAGTTTATTTGCTTGGAATTTTAATTATGGCTTATCAGCTATAACAGCAATTTTAATTTATGTAGATATGCATATATACAGACAAAAAAAAATTATTTTTTTGGGTCTTTTTGAAACCTTTTTTACTAATTTAACAATTTTAAGTAGAGCTTTTTTGATTTTTTTTCTAGCATATCTAAAAGGATTTTATGATTTATTAGTTAAACTTAAAGTGAGTATTGTTGTATCTAAAAAATTTTCAATATATTTAATAATTATATTTTGTTTGTTTCTCACAAGTTTTTTTTTAGTTGATAATTTGAGAAATAAAAAATTTAATTCTCAAGCAACAGGTTATGAGTCAAATATTCATATCTTTAAGTATGAGGTTATTAAAAATTCATTTATTAAATTATCTTCACTAGCAACTACCAGATGGGTAGGTATTGATAGTCTTTTATCGGTATCAAATTATGATGAAAAAAGTATAAACTTATTTGTAAGTTCATTATCTGAAAAAAAAGAAATTCGGAAACACTCATTTTATATGGAACATTTTTTCAAATCATTTAAATTTGAACAAGATGCTAATCCTAGTTTAAACACTGTAATTTTGCCAGGTTTAATAGCATTTTTATATTACTCTGGATCATATATTTTTGTAGCAATAGGTGTGCTTATTTTTATTTTTTTATTTTCGTTTATAGAATATGTTTTTTTTAAGTTCTCAAATTGCAATAATGTTCTTGCATCCATAATAGGATTTACTCTAGCATGGAGATTGTCTCATTTTGGATATTTACCATTAAATACTTTTAAATTTCTTTTATCATTCTTTTTAACTTTTATTATCATTACTATCATCACTAAAGTTGTATGGAAAAAATAAAAGATTTAAAATATATTTTTTTTATTCTATTCACAACATCTCACTTTTTTTTATGGGAAGTATATGTTTTTAATATTAATTTTAAATATTTTATATTAATTGCTTACATTTTTATAATTATAGAATTAAAAAGTTTTATTAAAAAATTTTATAATTTTAAAATTTTAATTTTTTTATTTATATTTATTCATTTATATCTAAGTTCTAAAAACAATTTCTCTTTTTATTTATTTAGCACTTTTACCTTTTTATTTTTATTGTCTTGTTTAGTGATTTTTTTTAAAAATGAAATTCTTTCAGTATTTAAAAAATCGATCTACTTATTTGTATTTATATTAATCATAGCAATTTTATTTTATACGTTTTTTACAAAAAATTATCTTAATCCAACCTTTTTAATTGATTTTTTTACTATCCAACAAGTTTTATTTATAGAAAATTCACATTTTGCTATGATCAGCACTTCTATAATTATTTTTTGCTTAAGTGAGTTTCTCCTAAAAAAACAAAAAATTGATTTATCAATCTTTTTATTAATGTTGTTGGTAAATTATTTAAATTTTTCTTTAACCTCATTTGCTGGCATAATATTTAGTTGTACATTCATAATTATTACAAATTATTTTTCTTTAAATAGATTGCAAATAATATCTTTTATTTTACTTATAATATTTAGTGCTATTTGTATTTATAACAATTCAAAAAATTCTTACAAAGTTAAATCTTTAAAAAACAATTTAATTGAAAATTTTGATGATCAATCACCAGACCTATCAGTAGATGTTTTTTTAACCTCATATAAAGTAATGATTAATTCTGTTAAAGAAAAACCATTTGGATATGGGTTTAATAATTATAATCAAGCATTTAATAAATATATAAATAAGATTGAATATAAGCACCCTTATACTCCGAATTTGAACAAAGAAGATGCATCAAATAACTTTGTTAAAATTACAACAGAGATGGGGATTTACTCTTTGATAATATTTTATTTTTTTATTTTATTTTCATTTTCTAATAAAATTGAATTAAATTATAAACTTATAATAATTCCAAATTTTCTAGTTCAAACATTTTTTCGAGGAGCAGGATACTTTAATGGTGGTTATATAATCTACTTGTTATTGATTTTAATACTAGTTTATGAATTTAGTTATAAAAATGAAATAAAAAATTTAACTTAATCATTAAAAGTAAGATCATACCTTTGTTTTATACCAAATCTCTCAATTAACTCTTCAACAACTTTTTTTTGATTTGAATTTAGATTGTAAAAAATTAAAACATTCTTACTCTTAAAGTAATAATTGAAATTAAAATCATCTTCTATAAGTTGGTTAAATGTTACTATTTCTATACCATTTGGATAAAGATCTACCTTCAAAGCACTTTGATATAAAGAGGGATGATCATCATAAATAATATCGTTATCTTTAAATACCGCTATAGAATTAAATAGCTCATTATCAAAAGATTTATAAATTTTTTTAAATAATTGATTGTGTCTGTCCCTCGTCATGTAATAATTATTATTCCATGAGTCATATTTGCTATAAATATCTCTTGGAAAAAAAAAGCCAAATGTCTTTTTTGGCGTTGACATCACTAAAATTCCTGTAATGATAAATAAAGATAGGTACTTATATTTTGTAACTGGAGTGTAATAAACTAAATTAATTAAGATACAGGGAATGATTACAAATGATATGTATCTTCCAAATACTTGTGGACTAGTACTTTCAATATAAACCTTATTTAATATTATTGCAGCAGCAAATATAAAGAAGGTAATTAAAAAAAAAATATTTAACTTAATTATTTTTTTACCATTTATGATTGCAAGTATAATGCAAGCGAAATACCAAATAAAATTATGCCACACATATTCATGTATGCTCAAAAAATCAATTTGTAAATGATTTAAAATTTCATTATATGATACACCAAATTGAGAACTATAACTTCTTGATAAAAAAATATTTATAAAATTTAAAACAATCGAACTTAAATCAATTTGAGAAAGAAATTTTAAATTTAGATTATAAGCAGAAACATTGTATATTACTAAGTATAAAAAAACTAAAGATATAATCATACTTAAAATAACTTTGTTTATATCTTTTTTATCTTTAAATTTTTTCATAATAAATAAAATCAACAGAGAACCCATAAATAGTATAGAAATTCTATGGATTTCGAAAAATGTTATTATTAGAATTAAAAGTAAAATTAAATATTTTATGTTTTTATAATTAAAGTCAGAATATAAATAATAGACTAAAACAGCAAAAAACATTGCAACTATAGGATCTGCATAAATACTGATAAATCCAAAACTTAAGTTGTTAAGAACGAGATATAAAATTAATAAATAAATAATTCTCTCTGAGAATTTTTTTAATCTATCACCAAATAAAAAATAAAATGCAGATAAAATTATAATGTTATTTGCAAAAATTGCACCACCTTCGTTGTATCCAATAAATGAATTAATGAAAGATTGAAATAAAGCAGTTGAATTACCATAACCATCAAATTTATAGGGTTCTTCGATTAAATTAACATTATAATTATTGATGTCAGTAAAGTGCATTACAAAATACTTAAATTTTACAGCCCAAAAATATAGCTCATCTTCATCCATTAAAATTCTGTCAAAAGATAAGAAAAAAAGGGATAACAATAATGTAATAAATTCTGCAATTAGTGACTTTTGCTCTAAAATGTTATTTCTGATTTTTAAGAATAGAAATGGAATAATAGATATTATTATCAGAATATTTATAGTAAATTTGTAAAGATTGAGTTTGTGTAGCAACATGCTTATTAAAATAATTAAACAAATCGAAATTATAAAACTTTTATTTAAAGAAATTTTTAATAACTGATTTACAACCAGTGCAATTGATAAAATTACAAATATTGTAACACTTAACTGCAAGACCAAAACACTAATCATTTTTTAAAGAGAGAATGGTATAACCCAATTTTTTTCTTGGTCGAATTTCATCTGTAACTTTATAGCTTGTGCATGGAGATTTGGAATACATACATAAGTTATCACCATTGAATGCATAAAAATAATGAAAATTATTTGTTATAGATATTTTTTCATAAGAATTAATTTTTTCTCCAAGAGTATATATATTTGGCCACAATTTATTTTGGGAATAATTATTATTAATTTTTATAAATTGTTTTGTAATAATTACCAAAACACAAAGTACAAAAAATATTTTAAAAACATTTATATTTTTTATTGAAGTAATTTTTTTTTTATTAAAGTAAATCGCTAATAAGCAAATTATAGTTATCAGATATGAGTATCCATATCGATAAATCGGAAAAATCATAAAAAAACATATTAGACCGAATAAACAAAAAATTATTAAAAAATTAATTTTTAATCTAAAATTCTTGTCATTATCATCATTAGTATTCTTTGAATGAAATTTAAAATAAAATGTTATTAGAACAACAATAAATAAAAATGGAGTGACTATTCTTATTATATGTTTAAGGTGAATCTTACTCCAAGATTCTATCCAGTTAAAATTTTTATTATATTCAGACATTGATATTTTTTTATCTAAACGGTCTGGCCACGCTTTTGACCAAGCTGAGCCACTCATTTTATCTTGAGTTATTTTGCTTGAATTAGTCCATTCTAAATTATTTATACAAGTCATTTTCAGAGGATAAATCATGCAACCACTTATAAAAATATTTTTTAATAACCATAAAAATAAAAATAAAGTTGGGAATGAAAAAGTTGTTAATAATAGCAACTTTATTCTATTATCTTTATTAGTGATGATTACAAACAGTGGAATAAAAAAAAACCAATCCCAACATCGGTTTGTTGATGAAAATAAAAACTGAAATTATTGTTAATTTTTTTAAGTCAATATTTTCTAGATTTGATTTAAGAAAGTAAGAAATTAAATAAAAAAATGATAAATGTGCGATCGCATCATTTCCAAACCCACTATATCGATTAATTTTATAAGAGATATAAATTGTAATAAATAATGAAAATATTTTTGAATATGTTATTTCATCTTTTTTTGTCACCACCCTTAAAATATCATTAAAGAAATAGATATAAAAAAAAGAAACAATACTAGCAAGTGGGATGCTGATACCATTTTCTAAAAATAAAAGATTATTATTTAGAGCCGAAAGGTATTGTAAAACTGATATGTGTGCAAATCTAGAATGGATATTGCTTATTCCTAGAATAATTTTATTTTCATTTAATAAAGAAATGTAGGGTAAGTGATATAACCCTGCATCTGGTCTATTAACATTGCTGTAAATAATTAAAAGAAAAGTAAATATTGAAGAAATAAATAAAAATATAATAATCCTTTTATTTAATTTAGTTGTGAATTTTGTTTTTATAAAAAATAGTATAATGACTAAAATATAAATAATTGAATTAAAAGAGGGACTTAATTTAAAAAAAAAATTCAATAATAAGGAGGTAAAAGATAATGATATTAATCCTATAAAAAAAACATAAAAATAACCTTCTGTTTTTAATTTATTTTTAGATAAACATACACATCCAGCACAAAAGTATATGAAATTAGTTATTGTTGAATATATAAGTATATCCATTAGATATGAAAAACTTTAAAAAAAAACTCTCTATTATTATTCCTGTTTATAACGAAAAAAGGACTATTGGAAAGCTTTTAAAAAAAATAAATAAATTGAAATATATTAATAAAGAAATAATAGTGGTTAATGATGCTTCCACTGATGGAACTAAAAAAATCTTAGAAAAAAATAAAACTTTTTACTCAATATTAATTAATCATAAAAAAAATCTTGGAAAAGGTGCTGCGATTAAGTCAGCTCAAAAAAAAGTATCTGGAGATGTGATAATAATTCAAGATGCTGATTTAGAGTATGATCCTAGAGATTATTATAAAATGCTTAATTTAATTAGTATTAAAAATAAAGTTATTTATGGTTCACGTGTTCTTGGTAAAAATAGGTATTTATCTAAAAAATTTTCTTCATTTATAAGGATATTTTTTAATCACATCCTAACAATTGTATCTAACATTTTAAATAATCAAAAATTAACTGATGCACACACTTGTTACAAAATGTTTCAAAAAAATGTTTTTTTAAACATAGAATTAGAAGAGAATGGTTTTAGTTTTTGTCCTGAAATTACAACAAAAATTGCTCTTAAAAAAATAAAAATAAAAGAGGTACCAATAAGGTACCGTGGGAGAACATATGCTGATGGTAAAAAAATAGGCTTTATGGATGGCATTGAAGCTATAATTACACTCTTTAAGTATAGATTCTTTTAATAATTAATTCATTGTGATAAATAATTAAACAGTTTTATGAAAAAAATAGCATTAATTTTTGGAGTTACTGGCCAGGATGGAGCATACCTTGCAAAATTGTTATTAAAAAAAAATTATATTGTTCATGGCGTGAAACGTAGAAGCTCATCTTTTAATACTCAAAGATTAGATGACGTTTATGTAGATTTTCATAAAAAAACAAATTTTTATCTTCATTATGGGGATTTATCAGATTCGCTCTCAGTTTTAAAAATAATAAAAAAGATTATGCCAAATGAAATTTATAATTTAGGAGCCCAATCTCATGTAGGTGTTTCATTTGAAGTCCCTGAGTATACAGCTAACGTCGATGGTTTAGGTACGCTAAGAATTTTAGATGCAATATTAAGTCTAGGATTAAAAAAAAAAGTTAGGTTTTATCAAGCAGGAACTTCAGAAATGTTTGGTTATTCTAAACCACCACAGAGTGAAAATACTTACTTTTATCCAAGAAGTCCGTATGCAGCAGCTAAACTATATGCTCATTGGATTACAATTAATTATAGAGAAGCGTATAATATTTTTGCTTGTAACGGAATTTTATTTAATCATGAGAGTCCATTAAGAGGAGAAACTTTTGTCACAAAAAAAATTGTTTCAGGACTATGTAGGATTGCACTAGCTGGTAATGGTAAACTTTATCTTGGAAATTTATATTCAAAAAGAGATTGGGGTCATGCAGAAGATTATGTTGAGGCTATGTGGAAAATGCTTCAGCAAAAAAAACCAAGTGATTACGTAATAGCTACTGGTAAACAGTATTCAGTTAAATATTTTATAAAATTAGTTTGTGAAGAGCTTGGATTAAAGCTTAATTGGAAAGGTCGAGGGCTAAATGAAAAAGCTTATTTAAACAAAAAAAATATTATCTCAATTGATAAAAAATATTTTAGACCAACAGAAGTGGACACTCTTTTGGGCGATTATACAAAAGCAAAGAAGTTGTTAAAGTGGACTCCAAAAAATGATATCAAATCTTTAGTTAAAGATATGGTTTCAGAAGAGATGAAATTTCTTAATGGTTAAAAAAAAAGATTTTATTTTTGTTACAGGCCACACTGGTTTAGTTGGGTCGTCAGTCCTTAGAAGGCTAAATTTTCATGGTTATAAAAATATAATTACCATTTCAAGTAAAAAACTAGATTTACGTAGTCAAAAGAAAGTTTATGATTTTTTTAAAAACAAAAAAATCACAGCTGTAATAAATGCAGCAGGTACCGTTGGAGGAATTCATGCAAATAACAAATATAAAGCAAAATTTATTTATGATAATTTATTAATACAAACCAATGTAATACATTCTTGCTATCAAAATAAAATAAAAAATTTAATTTTGCTTGGTTCCAGTTGTGTTTATCCAAGAAATTGTAAACAGCCAATTAAAGAGGATTATTTGCTTCAAGGTAAACTAGAACAAACAAATGAACCTTATGCTATCGCAAAAATTGCAGGTATTAAAATGCTTGAAAGTTATAATTATCAATATGGAACAAATTACAAATGTTTAATGCCCTGCAATATTTATGGACCCAATGATAATTATGACCTTAAAACATCACATTTTTTTCCTGCTCTTATTAAAAAAGCTCTCTTAGTAAAAAATAATAAAAATAAAAAATTTATTTTATGGGGCACAGGAAAACCAAAAAGAGAATTAATGTATGTTGATGATTTAGCAGATGCGTGTATTTATTTTTTAAATAAAAAAACTAAAGAAACGTTGATAAACGTTGGCACAAATAATGATAAAAAAATAATTGATTATGCAAAATTTGTTCTAAGAAAGTTAAACATAAATAATCAAATCTTTTTTGATAAATCAAAGCCTGATGGAACACTAAGAAAAAAAATAGACAGCACAATAGCTAATAAATATGGATGGAAACCAATTGTGAGTTTAGAGGAAGGTTTTAATAAAACAATTAAAATGATTAACTCAAATAGTCTTAATAATTAATTTTTTTTAAGAGAGTTAAATTACTTATTCGATAATAGCTTATTTATTAAGCTGCATATAAAATTTACAATATATAATTTAAAAAAAATTATGAGAAATAATATACAAACCAAAATACCCTTTAGGAATGACATTTTAGGTTTGAGGGGATGGGCGATTTTATTAGTTCTTATTTATCATTTTTTTCCAACAATTTTACCAAGAGGCTATTTAGGGGTGGATATTTTTTTTGTTATCTCTGGATTCTTAATTACTTCAATTTTTTTTACAACAAAGCACTATTCTTATAGTGAATTTATAAAAAAAAGAATTATTAGATTAGGTCCCTCTATTTTAATTACAATTTTTTTTTGTATTATAATATCACTAGTTATTTTTTTACCTTTTGATCTTAAAAATTTTTCGAACTCTATAATTTATAGCTTAATTTTAGTTCCAAATTTCTACTTTCTTTTAAATGGTGGTTATTTCGGTGGAATTAATGAACTTAAGCCACTATTACATTTTTGGTCTTTAGGTGTTGAAATACAGTTTTATATTACTTATCCATTATTATTAATTTTAATTAAAAATCGATTTAAATCATATTTTCTTCCGTTCATTCTTTTAATCACCATAATATCTATTTTACTAAATTTTTTTATAATAAGTCATGATAAGATCAATTTCTTTATGTTACCTAATAGAATTTGGCAATTTTGCTTTGGTTCTATAATTTTTTTTCTACTAAAAATTAATTACAACTCCAAGTATAATAATTATTTTAACTTTTTATTAATTTCTCTAATAATTTTAATTGTTTTATTAGATTTTAATTTTAGTAATTTTTTATTAAAATTAATTATATGTACGCTTGTTAGTTTAATTATTTTTTTTGGACAAAATAACTCTAATTATAATTTCTTATTTAATAATAAATTTATAAGTTTTTTTGGAAAAATTTCTTTTTCACTTTATTTAATTCACTGGCCAGTACTTGTTTTTTTTAAATATTATTTAATCCGCAAAGTATCCAATTTTGAGTCCTTTATACTAATAGTATTAACTGTTTTATGTTCATATTTTTTTTGGAGATTAGTCGAATATAAATTTTACAAACAATTAAAACCATCAACAGTATTCAAAAATATTTTTTTTTGGTTTAATTTTAATATTGTTGACTTTGAGCACATTTTATTTAAATAATTTTTTTCCAAACAGGGTCAATAATAAGGCAAACCTAATTTCAGAATCTTTGAATACTAATTACAGATGCAACAAAATTGATTTTTTTTTACTTAATAAATTTAAATCGTGTCAACTAATATTTAATAATGCAAAATCTACTAATGATATAATATTAATTGGCAATTCACACGCTCAGATGTATGGATATGTATTTGAAAATATTCTTAAAAGAGAAAATTTTAATGGATTGATCGTTGCCCTTAACGCTTGTTTGCCAACTATAAAATATAATATTTCCAAAAACTGTATGGAAAAGGCAAAAAAAAACTTAAATACAATTATTAAAGAGCAAAAAGTAAAAAAAATAATTATTGGCCTTGATTGGGATCATCATACATTGATTGATGAAAACAATATGTTAATTAAAAATGAAGAAAATATGTTCCTTGTAACTGCAATTTTGGATTTAATTAAAATTTTTGAAAAAAATGATATTGAAACATTTTTAATTGGACCTATCTCTACTCCAAATTTTGAATTTTCATCAGTAGTGAGTAGATCTCTGTACCTTAATAATAAAAAAGATTTTCAAAATTACAATGAAAACCTAAAAGAATTTGAATTAAGATTTAAAAATGCTTTTAATTTTTTTGATAAAAACAAATATAAAAAAATTATCAAACCACATTTAATTCAATGTGAAAACAAAAACTGTATATTTTCAATTGCTGGGAGAAGCCTTTTTAGTGACAATACACATTTGAGTAAATTTGGATCTCTGTTAATGGAAAAAGCTTTTATTGAGGTTTTAAATAATAATTAATTTATTTGACATTTTGTAAAATTATTGTAATTCAATTATGCCTGGTGATTTTTGCGAAAGGGTTATACCCGATCCCATTCCGAACTCGGAAGTCAAGCCTTTCTGCGCCGATGGTACTTTGTCTTAAGAC